>RCMY010000122.1_pt1 | contig 71205 bp, 65 predicted proteins | sample 2041341 | NCBI WGS metagenome assembly RCMY01 (sample SAMN09708234, study PRJNA481090) | Marine sediment metagenome, whole genome shotgun sequencing project. | reverse complement strand
ATACAACTTCCAAACCGGAAGTTACTCTTACACTTTCTGCATTATTTCAGTCTTGTATTAAAACCGGAAGTTACTTTTGAATTTAACCACTTTAAGAGAAACATCAGGGGTGGTTTATTTTGAGCAAAAATATGGGAACAAGAATAGTATGCAAATTCTTTTTAAACTTATGCAATGAAAAATACTTCCGATTTATCGGAAGTATTTTTCATCAGTATTTACTGTTGTCTACCTGAAATGTCCTCTCTTTTAGAATCTTCTCCAACGCAGAAATCAGTTTCGCCAGGTTATAGTTATAAATCATATCCTCTCTGGTGGAACTTTCCATGGTAACAAACTCTGTCTGGAAAATTTCTAGAGAGAGCAGTTTGTAAAGTTTCTGGTGATTGTCCTTTGTCATTTTCACGTTGGTTTCACTAAGAGAAGTTGCTTCTGCATAAATAAAAACCTTCTCGGATGCTTCTACCATAAGTGCATAATAGTCATATTCCTCTTTGTCATATTTCTTCAGGATGAACAGCTCTTTGTTCAGTTCATTGAAGGTGTCTTTAAAACCATCCAGCTGAGATCCTAATGTGTCCAATCCGTCAGAGATTCCATATAGTATCAGGTCCCCAACCACATGTCGTGCAGTGTCTCTGAATTTCTGGAAGCTGTTGCGGACCCGGATCATCTGATCCGGCGGATAAATCAGCAAGTTGACGATGGTAGCAATGACGATTCCGATGACCGTGTCCAGCGTTCTCTGCATGGCATAGATGGCAGGAGAGCTTTCTGAGGAACCGGTGACAATGATAATGACCAGCGTGATGGCAATTCCTGTAGCTTTCTTAATATCCAGGAGGTTGCAGAATAAGATGGTAATGACCACGCCTGCTGCCATGGTGATGGCTCCATAGAGTGGTATATACGACATGAACAGTCCAATAATACCACCCACTACGGTTCCTAGAACTCGGTTATATCCAATCTTAAAACTGGATACTACAGAAGTCTCTACACAAATCACAGCTGCATAAATCAGGGCAAAGGACAGTTCATCATTGATGATGGAAGAGACAATATAAGACAGTACTACTACAAGTACAGTTTTAATTGTTCTCATTCCGATGAGTCTGTTTTTCATCTTAGACGTCCCTTTCCACCACGTTATCCTCATAGCTGATATAGTCACTGAAGCTGCCGACATAGAGTCTTGATTTTTTGCCCAGCTCATCCAAGGCCATGATATTGGTGCAGGCGGTTACTCCAGAACCACAATGGAAAATCACATCATCCACATCCATAATATCTGCGAAGTTTTTCGTTGCCTTTTCAAGATCCAAAGTTTGATCTTCATTGAAATGGTCTTTGAAGAAGATGTTCGCAGCATGGGGAATATGGCCTTTTTTGTGGTCCACAGGTTCTACAAAACCTTTGTAGCGATCCCCACTTCTGGAGTCTATGAGAAGTTTTGCGGAAGTAGAACCCTTCTTTGCATAGTCTACGATCTCCTCAGAGGGGGCAGTCATATCCGGATGCTCTGTTAAAGAGATGTTTCCCTGTTTTTTCTCAGGCATATCTGAGGTCAGGTCTTCAGGAAGAAGCATTTTGAACCCGCCATGGAGAACATATACATGCTCCAATCCATAATACTTCAGCATCCACCAGAGTCTTCCAGCGGATGAATTATCTCCATCATCGTAGATCATCACCCGGCTGTGGTTCTCCAAACCGATGGATCTTAACTTTTCTTCGAAAAGCTTCGTGTTTGGAAGAGGGTGTCTCCCACCATGTCTTCCTACTTCATCCGCCAGATCCTGATCCATATCAAGAAAATGAGCCCCTTTGTAATGAGAAGTTTCATAGGATTTTCTTCCATACTCCGCATCGCTCATACTGTACCGCACATCAAGAACAATGAGATCTGAATTCTCTATAAGAAAGTCACGGTCTTTAAAATTTTTCATCGATGGCACTCCACTTCGCTTTTATTTAAGTTCTTTCAATACATCCAGCAGGAACTCGTACACATTTTTCACTGAAACAAGGTCCATGTGTTCATCCGGTGTATGTACATCATAAAGATTTGGCCCCAGGCTGATCATATCAAGGCCAGGTATTCTTCCAGCAAGTATACCGCATTCCAAACCGGCATGAATGGCTTCTATCTGGGGGTTCTTGCCGTACTTGTCTTCATAAACTTTTATGAAGGTATCTCTTAGGTTTGATTCTTTTGCGTATTGCCACTCTGGATAGGAGGAAGTGATTTCGGATACAGCACCGAAAACTTCTCCGATGGCATTCACTTTCTGAAGCACCATTTCTTTTCTCGAACCAACACTGCTTCTAACTGCAAAATCAAAATAAAGATGGTTGTCCTTTTCATGAAGCACACCTAGGTTCAGCGATGTTTCCACAAGACCTTGGATGTCCTGGCTCATGCTGATGACACCATTGGGCAGTGTGAACAGAAGACCAATGGCTTTGGCCGTTGTTTCAGGGGTATAGAAAGCGCCAGAAGCATCGGATTTTTCAATCTTCAGCTTTAAACCGCTGTCCTGAGTCTCAATCTCTTTAGCAAGGAGAGTCTCGATTTCTGATACGGCATCGGCTAGGTGCTCTTCGTTACCCTTCACAAGAAGCAGTGCTTCTGCTTCTCTAGGAATGGCATTGTTCTTGGATCCGCCATGCAGATTGGAAAGAACAAATTCATACTTCTTTGAGAGAAGATATAGCGCTCTTCCGAGAAGCACATTGGAGTTTCCGCGCTCTTTCGGGATATCAATTCCTGAATGGCCGCCCCGAAGACCTGAGATGGAAAGCTTATAAACGGACCCTGTAGCCTCTTCGTAAGTCAGTGGAAGCTTCACAGTCTGTCTTGCACCACCTGCACAGCTTACAAGGAATGTTCCCTCTTCTTCAGAGTCAATATTGATCAGCATCTTTCCTTCAAAAAGAGTACCATCCACTGAAGCTGCTCCTAGCATACCGGTTTCTTCTTCTACGGTAATGAGCACTTCTAGAGGGGGATGAGGAAGATCTTCCCCATCGAGGATGGCCAGAGCATAGGCTACAGCAATACCGTTGTCTGCACCAAGGGTGGTACCGGTGGCATAGAGATGTTCTCCTTCAATTCTTAGTTTCAGGGGGTCTTTGGTGAAGTCATGCACTGTGTCATTGTTTTTTTCATCCACCATATCCATATGTCCCTGGATGATTACAGGTACACTGTTTTCATAGCCTGGAGCACCGGGTTTCTTGATCAGAATGTTCATCACATCATCTTGTACCACAAAGAGGTTTCTGTCTTCAGCGAATTTCTTCAGATAGTCTGAAACTGCCTTCTCATTTCCGGATCCTCTAGGGATTTTTGTCAGTTCCTCAAAAAAATGCATGACTTTCTTAGGTTCGTAGGACTGTAGTACGCTCATTTATTCCTCCTCCTTCAGCTGGTCCAGAAGATTTTTGAAAAGATCTCCCAGAGTGACTGATTCTTCTTCTTCATAGTAGCTTTCATCTGTTCCATTTCCTTCACGCAATGTGAAGCTGATTCTTTTCTTATCCTCATCAATTTCGAGGATTTTAACGGTGACTTCTTGTCCTTCTGAAAGCACATCTCTTGGATGAGAGACGTGTTCCTGGCTGATTTCTGAGATGTGGACGAGTCCGTCCAAACCATTTTCCAGCTCAACTATAGCGCCAATATCCAGAAGTTTGCGCACTGTGCCGGTGTAAAACTGTCCTGCTTTAAGGCTTCCGGCTTTGATCCAAGGATCTTCCTCTTTACTCTTCAAAGACAGGGAGATTTTTTCGTTTTTCAGGTCTACCCGAATCACATGTACTTTTACTGTATCTCCGATGGAGACCACTTCACTCGGATGGTCAATTCTTCTGTGAGAAAGATCACTGATATGGCATAGGCCTGTGAGACCGCCTAAATCAATAAAAGCCCCATAGGAAGCAATATTTGCTACGGTTCCTTCTACGGTATCTCCTGGTTTTAAGGATTGCAGAAGCTTTTTCTTGTTTTTGTCTCCCTGGATTTTCAGATATGCTTTTCTGGAGAAAATGAGTTTTTTCTGAACATCATCAAATTCTTCCACGAGAGCATCCAAGGTCTTTCCAGCATAATCTTTCAGATTCTCCACATAGCTGTCGGAGACAAGAGAGGCTGGCATGAATCCGTTCAGACCCTTGTAAAAGATTCTGAGTCCGCCTTTTACTTCATCCAGCACTTTCACTTTTAGAGGTGTCTTGTCTTTAAACGCAGCTTCCACTTCTTCAATGGAGACGATGGCATCTGCTTGTATCTTTGACAAGAGCACATTGCCCTCACCGTCATCTGCTTTCAGCACAATGACTTTAACAGAATCGCCCACTTGATAGAGATCACTGAGGCTCTCATTATGGTCTTTGGTGAGCTCTTCTCTTGGCACAACACCATCTGCAAAATAATTGATGTTGACGATGATTTCATCCGGGTTGACCTTCAGAATCGTACCCTCAAGGATATCCCCATCTTTCACTTTATTGAGCGTAAAGCCCTCCATGGCTTCAGCCATAGACATTTCCTGATTCATTTGTTCATCCATAAACGTGCAGGCAGTTTTATCACTGCCTCCCCCTTTCTATTCTTTGCAATAGCGCATTATATAAAGAATTCTAACATAAAAAAGCTGAAGAATCTTCAGCTTTTCCTAGGAAAATAACTATACAATCATCTTTTTGTCGGATATGAGGTTATAGCAATAGTCAATGATATCACTTCTCTTGATGATACCGATAAACACACCTTCATCATCCACAACCGGGACAAAATTCTGTGTTCTTGCGAGGACAATGATGTCGTTGATTTCTGCACTGATGGTGACAACCTCGTGTTTCTTACGTCGCTCTATATCAGAGACTTTTACCTTATTGGTGTTGCGGAAAGAAAGCCCTGGCGTATTTTTGATTTTCCAAAGCAAATCACCCTCTGTTAAGGTTCCCACGTATTTTCCTTCACGATCCAGAATCGGGATGGCCGAGTAGCCATGATGTTCCATTCTTTCAAGCACCTGTCGCATGGTTGAATCAACCATTTCGTAAATCAGCTCTGATTTCGGTGTAAGGAAAAAAGCAATATTCATATGCAAAGTACCTCTTTCATGATTTATTTACACTTTCATTATACCACAACAAAGAAATAAGTAATCGTATTCAGAAGATATTAAGGACTTATTTACAACTGCTTCACAAGTTGACTTACTGTTTTAGAGTAAGGATTTCAGCACAGTTTTCAAGAAAAACACGTTCTCTTTTATGGCTGGTAAAAATGAAAATCTGGTGGGAAGAGAACTCCTCTAAAAGGAGCTTCAGTGTATTCTCAGTACGTAGATCATCAAAGGTGCTGAACACTTCATCCATAAAGAGCGGAACAGAGTTCTCATTAAAGATTCTTTTGATCATGGTCAGCCGCAGGGACAGGTATAGCTGTGAAAGAGCACCGGTGGAAAGTTTTTTATCGTCTTGCGCATGGTTTCCTTCCTGAAAGGTCATGGTATTGAGGTCTTCCACTAAAACAGTTCTGCGAAATCCTGTAATATGCTCAAATCTTCTAGTGACTTCATCCCCCAGTATCTGCACATATTGTTTTTTTAGGCGGTCTTCTGCATTCATCAAGAGTTCTTTCGTTTTCAAAAGTACAGACAGCCTCCGATGAAGGACCTCCTCCTCGATATGCTTTGTGTTCAGATAGTCTTCCAGATAATAAGGATCCCTAAATTGCAGTCCCTCATACTTTTCCAGAAGCTCCGCTTTACAGGCTGTCTTTTTTTCAATCGCCAGAATTAAATTCTGTTCTTTCTCTGACAGCAGATCTTCGCTGATGTCTTCATGAAGAGAAAGCTCTTCAAAAGCGGATAGTTCTTCCAGGACTCTTTCCAGGGGCTCCTCTCCGATGAGGCCTTTGATGGAAAGATGAAGCTGGCTTTCTTTCTCCTCAAGAAGTGCCCTTCTGACTTTATTCAGCTCATAACTCTCCCAGAAATCATCGATGCTGTCAGCATTTGACTCATAGCCCAAAGGATTGAGATGGTAAAACAGATCGCTTTCCAGGAGCCTGATTTTTTCTTGCTGATGAGTGATACTCCCTTTCAGAATGGTTTCTTTTGTTTGCCTTTCCTGATGCGCTTCGATGTTCTGTCTGCAGGTTTCCATCACGGAAGCCAATGCCTTCAGTGTAGAGGTGCCTGAAATTCTGTAGAAGTATTCCCTCTTTTTCTGGATGTCTTCTATCTTTTTTGTGAGCGTCTCCAGATGTACTGTATTTTCTGCCATCAAGAGGATTTTCTTTGATCTCAGCACTTCTTTCGGATCAAGACCAAGCTCTGAGCTGATTTGATCAATGTTCTTTTCTGAATCCCTAATTTTTGTCAGCAGATGAGACCTTCTTTTTTTCTGAACCGGAGGCGTAGAGAAAATCAGGCCAGGTACCAGCAGAAAGTGCGTGCTTAAGAGGAGTCCTGAAGGCCTCAGAAGAGAGAAGATTGCAGCGAAAATGAAAAGAGACAGGATGAGTGGAAACCTTCCACGCCTGTGGGTGCTTTTCAGCTGCTTTAACTGCCTTTCGTATTTTTTCAGTAAAAGAAGCACTTCTTTTTTTCTCGAACCAAAGGGGTGATCCTGACCTTGATGCGCACGAAGCTTCTGGAGTTCCTTTTGCAATGTATGCTCTTTCTGCTCCTCGGCTATGAGCTGCATCCATGTTTCGGCTTTAATTTCGTCCATGAGTTTCTTGTCTTCCTGAAAGGATAGATAAAGTTCCAGATCCCGAACTGTTCCCTGATGCTCCTCTTCCATTTTTAGAAGCTCCTCTTGAGCCAGATGGAGCTGTTCTATTTTTTCGCGAATCATATGAGCGTCATCTTCCGATAGAGAGATCCAGCTTTTTTCCTTTTCGGCCATGAGTTCATTGAGTTCATCCAAGGCGCCTTTCAGCTTCAGAATATCAGTCTTCTTATGAAATAAACGTGCTTTTGATTGGAGCTCTGAAAGCAGTTTTTGCTGATTTTTGAGTGAAATCAGTTCAGTATCCAGTACTTCCAGCTCATTCTGAATTTTTTCCTTTTCCAGAAACATCCTTCTGGATGCCTCCAGCTCTGCAAATAGAGACCTGATTTCTCCTTGAAGCTGTGGGATCGATCCAGCGTTTCTACCGTTCTTCAGGGCTTTTATTTGCCTGTCGATGTCTTCAATGGCCTTTTTGTAGGAAACCTCTTCTTCTCCAGAATCCAGCAGATTGGAGAGCTTCATAAAAAGACCGTCATTTTTATCACTGAACGCAGGTGTCTTCTCTGATCCCATGAATAATGTCTTAACGAACTCATGGACAGTCAGTCCAAAGAGGCTTTTACCGAGGGGATCCGGATAATAGCATTGTTCCTGTGTGCCTTTTTCATAGATGCGCAGGAAATCATCTCTTTTGCTCAAGCCGCTTCTTCTTTCAATGATCAGAGAAGAAGAGTCCATGGAAACTTCTAGACTGCCAAAAGCATAGGTCTCACCATAGGGAACGGCAAGTTCCCGAAGATTCAGATTGTACTCTTTTATAGAAACGGCTCCATAAAACATCCACAAAAAGAACCTCTGTAGAGTGCTTTTGCCTGCTTCGTTTTCTCCTTCGATGAGCTGAATCCCTTTGGTGAAGGAGAGCTCCAGTTCTTTCAGTTTCCCGAACTGTTTGATGTTCAGTTTATGTATCCTCATTTCATTCCTCCGGGCAAGAGCGCAGCAAGTCCTGTCTTCTCCACTTCGTTCCAGAATTCTTTATCGGACGATTCACGCTTTTCACTTAGGAGTTCCATGAAAATCCCACGTAGGGAGTGTGGTGGAAAAGAGAGAGTATCTCCAGCAAGGGTCGTTTCATCTCTAAGCTCAAAATCGGGCAGCTTCTCATAGAGCATTAGCGAAAGATGCGCAAAATCGATGGAAAGATAGGGCGATACTTGTCCGCAGAGCAGTATTCTGTAAATACTGGTTTCATTTCGAAGACTAGAACGGATTTTACTGAAGATTTCTTGGGTAGTCAAAAGAGATGAGATGTCTACTTCAAGGATTTCGTAGGTTCTCCTGCTCAGCGGTTTAAACTGAAGTGCGCTGCCGTTGCTGTAAATGGATCCTACAAGAACACCTTTCTCCCCTGTCTCATCAAATCCCCTGCCCTCGGGTATCCCAGCATATGCATACTGCGTGCTGCCTTCTGACAAGATTCCGGAGAAGGAATGTCTATGTCCCAAAGCGATGTAACTGAATCCGCTCTGGCGGATGTTCTCACAGGACACAGGATTATATAAAGAAGCCCCTTCTGTAACGTCGCCGTGCATGAGAAGGATTCGGATCTCCGCCGGAGTGGAGCAGCTTCTGTTTTCAAATAGACTTTCTTTGACATACCCCGATTGGAACCCAGCACCACAGACAACACAATCCAGTTCTTCCAGATATACTTCTTCATAAGAGGAAAAGATGTGCACATGTTCTGGAAAAGAAAAAGTGGCGTAGGGGCTCTCTGGTGTATAGGGGTCGTGATTTCCCGGAGCAATGAAAATTCTGCCTGGAAATCGCATAAACTCTTTCTGGAGATATAGAAGCGTTTTTCTGGACACTCTCATGGAATCGAATAGATCCCCTGTCAGCAGAATCAAATCCGCTTTCTCTTTCACAGCCAGTGAAACGATTCTTTCTACGGTGTTCAAAAGTTCTTCTTTCCGCTGGGATCTGAAATTTATGTTGTGAAGGGTCAGTGGGGAATCCAGATGAAAATCTCCACTTTGTACTATTTTTACTGTTTTCATCGTATCACCTCGAACTCTAGTTCTCTTTAGTATAGCATGTTTGCGGTGTGTAGAATAGATGTTCTGTTTTCCGATGGGCACCTTATGTTATAATTGCAATAATGAATTCAACGGAGGAAATCAAAATGAAGATCATTGCCCATAGAGGATTCAGCGGAAAATATCCTGAGAACACTCTGCTTGCTTTTGAAAAAGCAGTAGAAGCATCTTCTGATGCCATTGAACTGGATGTTCAGCTCACAAAAGACGGAATACTGGTTCTGTTCCATGATGATACTTTTACACGCCTTATTCAGACTGAAGGTTTTTTACTGGATCACAACTGGATTGATCTTGAACAGTATAAAGTCCGGAAAAGACGATTGAAAAGAAATGTTTATGCACCGATCCTTTCCCTGGAAGCCTATTTTAATTGGGTTCAGGACCGGGAGATCATGACAGTCATCGAGCTGAAAAATAATCTGCGCCCCCATGAAGGGATGGAGGAAAAGCTTGTTGCGCTACTAAGAAAATACAAACTGGAACATCGGGTGATCGTTTCTTCATTCAAGAAAGAGAGCCTAATGAAAATAAAGGAGATTGCACCACTCATTCCCTGTGCTTATATTACAAAATTGAAAAAAGAAGAAGACCTTTCCTGGATGGAGCAAACTCAAATGGAATTTGTACATCCAAAATTCACCAGTCTCTGGCCTTGGAATGTAGCCAAACTGATGAAACTTGAGGTTAGAATATCCCCGTGGACAGTAAATTATTCTATATTCATGCGTTATCTTCTCCGCATGCCCAATTTGTATGGCATCATCACGGACAGACCGGACAGATTGAAAAAAGTGATAGAAAAAATAAAAAAAACCTGATGACCGAGTTGCTTCAAGCAACAGGTCATCAGGTTTTTTGGTTACTTCTCTTCCTCTGCGCTGAAAGGACCTACTTCCTTAGAAAGGTCAGCGGGTTCTGACTCTGTCTGGTCCGTTTCTTCTTTCTGTTCTTCTTTTTTCACTTCATAGGAGGATACAGGTTCTCCATACTGTGTGAATTTGATATTGAGCTTCAAGTCTTGGAGCGTGAACTTCTCTGCAGGAATATCGAGGATAATGTCATTATTGATGGAAGTCATGGAAATTTCAGGCTCTTCCATGGAAAGATCATCCAGATCTTCATCTAAGGTTTCTTCCACTTCATAGTGGAGTGTCTGGGTTTCAGCTTCATAGGTGCTGCTCTTCTCCCCGTGGCTGCCAAGCCGTAATTTTATATTGAGATCGTTCAGATTATACTTTTCGATGGGGATTTCAAGAAGCAGTTCTTCTTCCACTGGAACAACTTCAGTGACTTTTTTGCCTTTCTTATGATAATCCTTATTTTTCAGCCCCAAGATTTTATTCACCTGATGGATGAGTTCATCGATGGTTTTAAACTCATACAGCTGGTCTTTATATTTGAAAGAAGGCTGTTCGCTTCCCCACTTCCGGTCCTTTGAGAGCAAGGAGATTTCCGGAAACTCCTCCACCAGTGCTTTTACAATGTCCACGTGTCTAGGATTTGATGAGTTCAGTTTGATTTTCATTTTGCTTCTCTCCTTTATAGGCGCCCTTCTCTTTGAAGTTTTGCCAGTCTTTTTCTGTATTTGTTGAATTTTTTCTCTGTCCGTAGAATGAAATCCTCCTGACAGTTATAGGGTGCATCTTTGGTCTGGATTCTTTTGTATTCGCCCGTGGAGGTGAGAATACGTGCTTTTGCTGTATCTTTCAAGTTCAGATCAAGGATGGTTTTCAGCTTATGCTTTGCTTCAGCGTTGGTCACTGGAATCATCAGTTCTATACGTTTGTTCAGGTTTCTTTCCATCCAGTCCGCGCTGGAGATGTAAAACTCCTCATTTCCCCTGTTATAGAAATAGAAGATACGGGAATGCTCCAAAAATCTTCCAACGATGGAACGGACCCTGATGTTCTCGCTGAGCCCTTTTATGCCAGGACGCAGACAGCAGATGCCGCGGATGATGAGATCAATTTCTACTCCATCTTTGGATGCTGCATAGAGCTTTTCTATGATGTCTTTGTCCACCAGAGAATTCATTTTAGCGATGATATAAGCCTTGTGCCCTTCCTTTGCTGCTTTTCTCTCCTGTTCGATGAGCTGTGTAAAATGATTTCGCATATCTTCCGGAGCCAGTATCGCCTGCCGCATCTTGCCATACTTATAATGTCCGGAAAGTCTGTTGAAAAGATCAGAGATGTCTTCTGCAAGATCTCCATTGCAGCTGACCAGGGACACATCTGTATAAAGCTTGGCGGTGATGTCATTGTAATTTCCGGTGCCCACATGAAAATACCGCTTTATTTCGCTGTTTTCCCGCCGTATGATGAGCAGAGCCTTACAGTGGGTTTTCAAACCCGTGACACCATAGATGACATGACAGCCCGCTTTTTCAAGCCGCAGTGCCCAGTTGATGTTGTTTTCCTCATCAAATCGAGCTTTCAGTTCTACCAGAACAGTCACCTGTTTTCCGTTCTCTGCAGCTTCAGCCAAAGCTTTTACGATGGGGCTGTTTCCGGAAACACGGTAAAGCGTCTGCTTTATGGCGAGCACATCCGGGTCTGTAGCGGCCTGTTTCACCAGTTTCACAATGGTGGAGAAACTGTCGTAGGGATGGTGAAGCAGCGCATCTTTATGGGTAATGGACTGAAACAGATCGTCATGGGAAAGAAGTTCTGGAACAGGCAGCGGAATGATTTCTTTAAATTTCAAAGACTCATCCACTTGGAGTTTGCTGACTTTATGAAGAAAACGAAGGTCCAGAGGTCCGTCAATCTGAAATACGTTTTCCTTCGTCAACTCGAATTCATCCATTAAATACTCCAGAAGTTCGGAAGAGATGTGCTTTTCCACTTCCAGTTTGATGACATTCCCCCATTTTCTCAGCTTAATGGTTTCTTTGATCACTTCCAGAAGATCATCAGCTTCTTCCTCGTTATATTCCAGATCGGCATTACGGCTGATTCTGTAACAGGAATAGCCAAGGATATCGAACGCGTTGAAAAGATCTTTTAGTTTCAGCTTCAGAATGTCCTCCAGCAGGATATACTGCTTTTCTGTGTCTGAAGATCCCGGAATATAGTAGAACCGATCCAGCACATTTGGCACTTGGATGGTTCCGATATGATGTTTTTCGAGGGAAGCTTTATCTTCCAGAAGAACTGCAATATTGAGCGTTTCTGACGTGATCAGAGGAAAAGGCCTGGACGAATCCACCACCATTGGAGTCAGTACCGGATAGATGCTGTGCTCGTAGATGGAATCCACATAGGAGAGCTGCTCCTCTGAAAGGCTCTTGTGGTCTAGAAACTCAATACCGATATTCTTCAGATCCTTTTTGATTTTTCCGTTGACCAGATGATACAGATCATCCAGGAGGATTCTTGTCCGATTGTTGATGGCGGTGGTCTGTTCTTTTGGCGTCATGCCGGAAGAATCCCTTTTGTAAATCTTTGCGTGTATCTGATCCGATAGAGTCCCGTACCGGATCATATAGAACTCATCCAGATTTGAAATAACAATGGCAGCAAATTTCAACCGTTCGAAAAGAGGATTGCTCTGATCCTTCACCTCTTCCAGAACCCGGTGGTTGAACTCCAGAAAACTAAGTTCTCTGTTGATGAAATCTTGGGGTGATGATAAATATGAATCCATCGAATCCTCCTCCTATCGTTCATTTGTTTAGTTCTATTATATCCATTTCACACTTTGAATTATACAAAAATTGCGATAAGTTCATAAGAATTTACATCTTTGCCGTATTTGGCTTCAGTTTTTGTTGAGGATACACGCTATATAACGCACCCGCCTGACAGAGTGTTAGGAAAGATAAAGAAACCCTGATATAATAATATAAAATAAGGAACTATTGAAAGGAGGAGCTATGAGAATTGGTATCATCGACATAGGCTCTAACTCCATGAGACTGGTCGTCTATGATGTGCAGAAAACCAGCTACACAGTGGTGGGGCAGGTCCGGCACTCAGCAAGACTAGGTCAGAATATGGTGGAGAATCATCTTCACCCGCACCGCATCAATTATGGAATCCGTGTCCTCAAACATTTCAAGTCCTATATGGACTCCAAAAATGTGACTGAAGTCATTGCGGTGGCAACAGAGGCCATTAGAAAGGCCAGCAACAAGGAGGAATTTCTGGGAAAAGCAAAAATCGCCCTGGGAAAAGACATCCGGATTCTTTCAGGTGAGGAAGAAGCTTTTTATGATTATTATGCCACAGTGAACACTTTGGATCTGGACCGATGCCTCATGGTGGATATTGGCGGCAGCAGCACAGAGATTGCGCTGATTCATGACAACAGACTTCAGGAGTCCATTTCCATTCCCTTTGGAAGTATTGTGCTGACAGAACTGTTTGACCTCAAACGGAATCCAAAAGCTGAGAATCAGCTTCATCAGTACCTGAAGGATACGTTCCGTGATGTGCCCTGGCTGAAGAATGCCAAGGGATACCCCATTGTGGGGATTGGGGGGTCCATCAGAACCCTTGGAAAAATCGACAGGTTCAGAAAAGACAATGCCATGTTTATTTCCCACAACTACAGCATGGAGCAGAAAGATGTGGAGGAAATTTATGAGCTCATCAGAGGATATCTGAGCGGGAAAGTCAAGAGAGTCTATGGACTCAGTAAAGACCGGGAGGATATCTTCATCGGCTCTTTGGCTACTCTAAATGTGCTTATGCAGGTTCAGAATGCCAAAAAGATCTTTGTGTCCAATGCTGGTATCCGGGATGGCTTGCTTTTTGAACACATCCTTGGCAGAAATAAACGGGTTCGTGATGTGCTGGAGTTTTCTCTGGACAACATCATTGAGAATCATATGTATCCTGGTTATGAAGGGAAAGATCTCTTCAAGATCGTCAGTCCCCTTTATGGAGCACTGACCAAAAAATACCCCTACCTTCTGGGCAATGGAAAAGTGCTGAAAACGGCCACCTATTTATATGACCTGGGCACCAGCATCAATTACTTCCAACGGGACCGGAATACATTCTACAGTATCCTTAATGCCCCCATCAATGGACTCAGTCAGAAACAGATTCTTATGGCGGCCTCCTGCGCCTCTGTATTTTCAGCCAATGATCTTCTGAAGGAGTTCTTCAACAAGAAGATCCTTTCCCAGAGGGATATGAGGACCATAGAAATGCTTGGTATTCTCATTAAGATTGCAGAAGCCATCAACTTCGGTATCTCGAAAGAGGCACAGGTGAAGAAAGTGGAAGTCACAGAGGATGCGCTTGTCATTGAAGTCCATACCAAAGAGGACCCGATTTTTAAAGAAGAAGAGCTGAAACCTTATCTGACGAAGTTCAGATATCTTTATAAAAGACACTTAAAAGTACAGTTCCAACACCGCGGATAATCATATTGTTGTAATGAAAAGCTCTGGCTAGAAACAGCCAGAGCTTTTTGTGAGGTATAGATCTAATCTTACAGTCCCAGTAATTTATCCAGTAGGCCTGTGGTGGATAACAGAATAAGGAACACAAGAATTGGCACAACGAATTTAATCAGAATAGACCAAAGTTTTTCTGTGACAAATTTGCTTCCAATCTTGATTTCTTTCACTGCATTTGGCACGCCCCAGACAAAGCCGATGAAGAGAGCACCGAAGAGTCCACCCAGTGGCAGCAGATAATAAGATGTAAGCACATCCAGGAAATCAAAGATTCCATAGCTTTTCCCGTCGATCCAAGGAATAAGGAAATCGCTCCACTCACCCATGGATAAAGATGCACCGATACCGATGATGAACATCAGAGTGGTGAAAACAATAACAGATGTCTTTCTGCTCCATTTCAGTTTGTCGATACCAAAGGCTACCGTAACTTCCATCAGCGAGATGGAAGAAGATAACGCTGCAAAAAATACAAGTACAAAGAAGAGTGCTCCGAAAATGGAACCCAAAGGCATGTTCTCAAATACAGCTGGAAGCGTTATGAACATAAGTCCAGGGCCTTCTGTAGGCTCAAATCCTAATGCGAATACAGCTGGCAGAATGGCGAATCCTGCGAGGATAGCCACCAGGGAGTCCAGAGATGGAATGATGAAAGCATCTTTTTCCATGTCCTCATCTTTTCTCAGATAACTTCCATAAGTGACCATGATACCCATACCCAGGGATAGAGAGAAAAATACCTGGCCGAGTGCGGCAATGACAACTTTCAGTGTGATTTCACTGAAGTTTGGTGTCACGAAGTATTTGATTCCTTCCATAGCTCCGTCCAGTGTTACTGAACGAATCACGGTAACCAGAAGAAGTGCAAACAGTGCAGGCATCAGGAATTTGGATGCCTTTTCAATACCACCTGAAATTCCACGAATAACAATAATTGCAGTGAGTCCCATAAAGATTAAATGATAAACAAGTGGTTCAACTGGTGAAGAAATAAAATTCCCGAAGAAAGCAGCTTTATCTGTACCGGTGCCTGTGAAGGAAGCTACGATATACTTCATCACCCAGCCGCCAACGACAGAGTAATAAGATAAAATAAGGAATCCGGACAGAATACCGATACCACCGACAAATCCCCAACCCTTTTTGATTTTGTTGTAGGAACCATAAGCATCAGAGTTCGCATGTCGGCCAATGGTCATTTCAGCCAGCATCAGCGTAAAACCTAGCAGCACCACAAGACCGATGTACACAAGCACAAATGCGCCCCCACCGTTCTCTCCCGCAAGATACGGGAACTTCCAAAGATTTCCCAATCCAACGGCAGAACCAACGGCAGCCATCAGGAAGCCGAATCGTGAGGACCAGGATCCTCTGTTATTTTCCATAATTATTCCCCCTTTTTATTTTCAGAGTTTGTGATTTTTTCTCCAGGATTTGCACCATTTGAGAACCTTGCCACATTCTCTAAAAATTATAGGTTATATTATAAGTGCAATAGAAAAACATTGGCAATAAAAATATGCCAATCCTTCTCAAAATTCCCATATCCGTAAATTGAACTTCATTTTCATGATGATTTATTACATTACTTTCTATAAGTTTATGAGAAAAAGACACCTGCAATCCTTTACAAATGTCTTTTCATTACTTTAACTTGATATTATTATACATTTTAATATTTGCGGCAGTTACAATGAGTCTAATTTTGTGAACTACTTATCAAGGAACCGTTCGGTGCATGCGGCAATTACTGTTTCGAGCACTGTGATCCGGGCATACCGTTTGTTGTTTCCATTGATCACCAGCCAAGGGGCTTCTTTGGTATTTGTTTGATCCAGCATGTCATTGATGGCCTCTTCATAAAGATCCCATTTTTCACGGTTTCTCCAGTCTTCATCTGTGATTTTCCAGACTTTGTTCTCATCTGCCTGTCGCGCCTCAAATCTCTTCAGCTGCTCTTCTTTTGATATGTGGATGAAGAACTTCAGTACAATGGCACCGAAATTTGTCAGGGACGCTTCAAAATCATTGATTTCTTCATATGCTCTCTCCACATCTTTATTGGTAGCGAACCCTTCTACCCTTTCTACCATGACTCTGCCGTACCAGGAGCGGTCATAGATGGATATGTGGCCTGTCTTGGGCACCTGTTTCCAGAACCGCCATAAATAATGATGACGAAGCTCCAGGTCTGTAGGTGCAGCTGTGGTGCTGATTTCGTATCCTGTTGGATCAAGATGCTGTATGATCCGCTTGATGTTTCCACCTTTCCCTGCGGCATCCCAGCCCTCAAAGACAAGGATGAGCGGTATTTTTTTCTCGTAGAGCGTATACTGAACATCCCGCATCTCTTTCTGAAGACGATCCAGCCGATCCTTATAGTCTTCTTTGCTGAGATCGTGATTTCCCTCATGTTTCTTCAAGATATCCGGATACTTTCCATTGAAGAAACCATCTCGTTTTTCAGGATCCTCTTCTGCTCTTTTCTTTTCTTTTTTCAGCCTTTTTTCCAGCCGGTTCACGATGGTTTCCAGCACTTCGTTGACGGATACTATGCTGGTTTCATACTTGATGCGATGCCAGGAGTTTTGATCTTCTTCTACAATCTTCTCCATCTCTTTCTTATAGTCCTCATCATTGTCACGGTCGTATTCCTGGGCTTTCCACATGGTTCTTGGATTATCATACATCCGTCTGATATGTTCCTTTTGTTTTTCTTCCTCAATGTCCACATAGAACTTAATCAGTTCGGTACCATCATTACGAAGGGTATTTTCAAAGTTTTTGATCTCCTGGAGCAGAATTTTACTGTCCTCATAGGAGCTGTCTTTGATGATGTTGTTTTTCATGGCAATGTATAATGAGTACCAGCTGCGGTAATAGATGTATACTTCCTGATGGCTGGGAGTATTCACAAAGTACTGCCATAAAAATGGTTTTCTTCGCTCTGTTTCTGTTGGGGCATGGGTTGCATAGAATTTGGTATATCTTGCATCCAGCGCAATGAGCAGTTCATTGGACAATCTTCCTTTGCCTGAGGCATGCACCCCTTCAAACAGGATCATCACGGGTACTTTATACTCCTTCAGAACACGCTGAAGATAACCGACTTTCGTTACGAGCTTTTCTTTTTCTTTAAGATATTTCTTCTGTTCTTTTTCTTCCATTGATGCACCTCCGTTACGTGCCGCACTCAGAATACACCAGGAGCGGTCTTTCGTTTTTTTTTGAATCAGATTTTGAATGGTAAAAATGTTTTACAAGCATCTGTAATTCTATTATCCTATATTTAGAGCAAGAATGACTTCTTTTTTTGAATGTTATTATTTATTTCACAGTTTGCCGGTTCAAACAACACGATGGATGCAGGAGGACTTATGCGATTTGAAATCAAATCCTTTCATGAACTGACCGTTTCAGAACTATATGCCATGCTACGATTGAGAGAGAGGGTCTTTATTGTTGAACAAAGCTGTCCCTACCAGGATCTCGATGATACAGACCAGAAAGCACTTCATGTGTTTTTATACGAAGAAGAGAATCTGGCCGCCTACACCCGTATTTTCAGAAGCGGAATCAAGTATCCCGAAGCGTCCATCGGACGCGTTGTCACAAGTCCTGCCCATCGAGGCAAAGGCTATGGAGCAATGGTGATGAAAGCATCTATGGAGGAGCTTCTGAAAACTGGAGAATCTCATATCATTCTTTCTTCCCAAGCTTATGCCGAAGAGTTTTATAAAAAGCTGGGATTTAAGAGAACAGAGAAAGAACCCTATCTGGAAGATGATATCCCCCATGTGGAAATGGAGTTTAAAGGAGTGTTGGAAGATGAGTGAGAAAAGTTACGAAATTGTCAAAAGCACAAAACCAAAACGGAAAAGACAGAGCTGGAATGAATATTTTATGAGCATCGCTAAAGTTCTGGCCATGAGATCGTCTTGTGACAGAGCTTATGTGGGCGCTGTCATCGTCAATAAGGACAACCGGATTATTGCCACAGGTTACAATGGCAGTGTGGGAAGCAAAACGCCACAATGTGACGACGTTGGTCATGTGATGCGGGATGGACACTGCATTGCAACGCTCCATGCAGAGATCAACTGCATTGCCTATTGCGCCAGAGAGGGAATTTCTCTAAAAGATTCCAAAATCTATGTCACACACTTTCCATGTCTTAACTGCACCAAAGCACTGATCCAATCAGGTATTCGGACGATTTATTATCTGGATGATTACAGGTTGGATGATTATGCGCTGGAACTTATGAGAATCAATCAGATTGAGACAGTCAAGCTCCATATGGAAGATGAAACACTATAATAAAAAACCTCATCCAGTTCGGATGAGGCTTTTTTTACTTGTCGAATAAACCGCCGTTTTTCTTCATTTTTTTAGGTTTGGATGTTCCTTGTATACTCTTTTCCGGTCTTTCGGTCTTCCCTTTTTTTCCATTTCCATTCTTTTTTGCTTCGATGAGCTGAAGCATTTTTTCTTTTGCTGTATCATTCAATGCCATAATATTCCCCTTTCTGATCCGCTTTTCAGTATATCCTATGAAGTGGCTAAAGAAAAGCAGTTATTTTTCGTAAGGCTTTTCCTTCTTTACAATTTTCATCTGCTTCTTCAATTCCTTCTGCATGAACTCAATAATCTCACTTTGCTTCATGGTGGTATTTTTATACTCTGAAGTTGCCACAAGGATCATGAGGTTGATGTAGGCATAGGCCAGTGCTGTGGTGATCAGCGCTGCTGTACTGCCGGAGATGATTCCTCCTACGACTGTTCCTGCACCAGGAATCAGTTTCAGAAGGTTGCTCACAAGAGCCCTTCCTGTGTAGACAGCTCCTGAAACTCCTGTAACAGATGAAACAATGCTGGTAACCAGTGCTTTATTCATAGAAACACCGAATATACTTGTAATTTTTGCAATCATAGCTACTTGGCTGGATGCGATGATGGGCGCATCTGCAAATGGAATAGGTGTAAAGCCCACCATGAAAGTTTCAGTGATAAATCCCCTAGCCCATTTTCGGGCAAGCTCCGCCTTCTTCATCACATCAACTTTCTGGGCGTTGATAAAAGCTGGTTCTACCTCCTCGGGCAGAAGCCTTAGAGTTTCATGGACCAAATCTTTCAGACCGGTCACAGGAATTTCTTGTGTACCAATTCTGTAGGGTTTGGCCACCACTGGAATAACTCGTTCCAGCTTTAACTTGAGCGAGTGGATGTACTCCATGAGCATGGAGGTCTCTTCCTCCAGAATGCTCTGTGTAAGAACGAGAATCACTGGAAGTTTTTCTGAGAGTTCCCGTAGAAAACCCTCTTCGAAGGATTCCAGACGATGGTTTGCCGCATTGATGCAATACCAGACTGCATGGATTTCTTTTGATTTGTCTCCTGTGGAGATGGCTCTTTGTATTTCTTCGAGCACTTCTTTACGGACTTCTTTCTGCACCTGTTCGTTCAGTTCGAACCCTTTTGTATCAAAGAGAACCAGTGGAATGCCTTCTTTTGTGATTCGTTCCAAATGTTTGGTCACAGGTTTTCCAATGCCTGTCTGAGTGAGATTCTCCCTGAAAACAGCATTGATGAGCGTGCTTTTCCCGACACCTGTCTTTCCTGCCACAAGGATATTGACAGGCGCCATGGAGTTCACCTCTTCTTCGGTTTTATGTAAGATATCCTGAACAATATGTACAACATCCATTTATATTCCTCATTTCGGTTTTTCTTACAGTGTACCAAAAAAGAGTCTGGTTTTCACCAGACTCCTGAATTGTTCAATTAAAGTACACGTCTTGCTGTGATAAATTTGTGGTATCTCATGCTGGAAATCTCCACGCTCTTACCAGGTCTTGGTGAATGGACCATGTTGCCATTTCCGATGTAAATTCCTACATGGGAGATGCTTCCGCTTCCAAAGAACACCAAATCTCCAGGCTGCAGATTAGCATAATCTACTTTTGCGCCTACCGTTGCCTGTGATCTTGAAACTCGTGGAAGGTTAACACCAAAATTCCTGAAGACATAAGAAGTGAATCCAGAACAGTCAAATCCGCTTGGTGTGGTTCCACCCCATACATATGGTGTGCCAATGAACTTATAAGCATAGTTCAGTACCGCCTGAGCAGATGCGCTGGCTGGTGCACTGACCGCTGGAGCGCTTGGAGCTACAGGGGCTGGCTGCTGTGAACTGCTGCTGTTGTTATTGCTATTGTTTTGTGACTGCTGTGCTTGTCTTTCCGCTTCAATTCTTGCTGCTTCAGCACGTCTTTCCGCTTCTGCCCGTCTTTCAGCTTCTCTTCTTGCTGCAGCTCTCTGGTTCAGGACAGATTTACCCTGCTCAATGAGGGCAACTACCTTCGCATCCGTCGTATCTGTCACGATATTGTTGCGGACAGCACGGAGCTGGTCGATGGCACCCTGAATCATTTCGTCACTGCTGCTTGAATCTGCGATGATGTCATCATTGTTTCCGATAAAATAAAGTTCTGCGAACGCCAGGTTTCCAAGAATTTTCTTCTCTTCTACTTCCATATCTTCCAGAAGATCTTCGGTTTCGGCCATTTTTACTTTCTGCTGTTCCAGTCTTACGACATTTTCTGCTTTCAGCACTTCAACTTCATGTTTTGCTGTATCCAGTTCTTCTTTCTGTGAAACAAGCAAATCTTTGATTGCCTGAATTTCATCTAAAAGCTGTTTGTCAATCTTTGCGAATTTGATGATGGCGTCTGCACGAGCTACAAAATCAGCAATACTGTCAGCACCAAGGATGGTTTCGATCATACCGTTGTTGCCTTGCTTATACATGGCTCTTAAACGCTCGCCATATTCTGTTTCTTTCTGGAGTAGTTTTATTTCAGTGTTTTTGATTTCATCTGACTTTTGAGCAATCTCCTCATCCAATCTAGTAATATTGGCGTCATTTTCTTCAATTTCAATAGTGATATCGGTGATTGTGTCAGAAATTTCTGCAATCTTTCCGTCGATTTCAGCCATTTTTGCTAAAATACTCTCATACTCTGCCCGAACCGCATCCAGTTCCTGCTGCTGAGCATCGGTCAGCGGTTCCGCTTTAACTGGAATAGATCCGCCATAGACAATACTAATTGCGACTAAAGCTGCAGCTACTTTATATTTTATATTTCTCATTTCTACCTCCAAAAAGGGAAAATTCATAATGATTACAAACTTATTACAGATTGAATTATAATTTTAACTTATGAAGAACGTATAAAGTTTGCTCATTTTGTTAAAATAATCGCATCATTTTTTTTACTGTTTTATCACTATATTTTGTGATGCTTCAATTATTATGAGAAATGTTTTCTGGAGAAGTAAAAATATTGAAAACCATTTACTGGAATCTTTCGTCTTTTTGTCAAGATTCTTTGCCAACACAAGAAGGCAGGTGTTATAATCACATCAAAGAAATGAGGTGTTAATTTGAATAAAATATTGATTATTGAAGATGAACCTTCCGTACTGGAAGCTATATCCGCGTATTTAAGGAAAGAAGGTTATGAAGTCTATACTGCAGAACGCGGGTACAAAGGCCTTGAATACACTGAAGATATTGCTTTTGATCTGATTATTCTGGATCTCATGCTGCCTGACATCTCTGGTGAAGAAATATGCAAGAGGATTCGTGCGAAATCAAACACGTATATTTTTATGCTCACTGCGAAATCCAGTCTTGAGGAGAGGATACGCGGCCTGGACTTAGGTGCGGACGAGTATTTGGTGAAACCATTCTCCCCTAGAGAGATTGTTGCACGAGTTAATGCGCTCTTCAGAAGAATTAAAGATATTCCAGAGAATAAAAATGTGGTCACGTTCAATGGCGGAGAACTGGTCATTGACAACGACAAACGTGAAGTACGGCTGCGGGGAGATGAAATAGCCCTGACACCGATTGAATTTGACATTCTTACGCTGTTATCGGAGAATCCTGGCATTGTGTTATCCAGAGAAACCCTCATCGATCGTGTTCTAGGACCCGATTTTGAAGGTGTGGACAGAACCATTGATGTTCATATTAAAAATATCCGAAAGAAGATCGAGCTCGATACAAAGAACCCCTCTTATATCATTACAGTATTTAAGCTGGGGTACAAGTTTGGTGGTGGTCAATAGTTGAGGAGCATTAAATATAAGCTCACTGTGGCCATATCGATCAGTGCTTTATTGTCTCTTCTTATTGCATATATCGTCATAAACCTGACGCTGAATGCACGGTTCAATGATTATCTCCAAGTGAACCAGACCAAAAGAGACGAGCGGATTATTGCCACATTCCGGGATGCCTATTTAAGGGATAAACGATGGACAAATATCTCGGGGAAAAGTCTGGAACGTGAGGCAGAGTCAGCAAACTTCACATTATCGCTGCTGAACTGGGATAAATCGGTCCTTTGGGCAATGGATCCACTAAAACTAGTAGAAAAGGAAAAAGAAATCAATCCAGATGGGGCTTTCACCATGGAGCAGTATGTTCCCTATGAATATCCCATAAAAAGTGAGAATCAGATTCTTGGTTATGTCGTGATTGGTCAGTTCTCTCCCCTTGTGATTTCCACAGAGGACAAGAACTTCTTAAACTCTATTACGATGAGTATTCTGATTAGTGCTTTTCTCGCGGTGTTCATTATCGTTTTAATTGCGCTTTTTGTCGCAAGGCAGCTCTCGGATCCTATCGAAAGAATTTCCCATACAGCCTACAGCTTATCCATGGGTGAGCTGACTGCAAGAGAACTGCAGGAAGCGGATGTGGTGGAGATTGAGACCTTAAGAAACAGCATCAACTCCCTTGGAGAGAAACTGGATCGTCAGGATATGCTCCGTAAGCGTCTTATCACAGACGTATCCCATGAACTGAGAAATCCTCTGAATGTTCTTCAGACAAATCTGGAAGCCATCATAGATGGTATTCTTCCAGCTACTCCAGAGAGACTTCAGGCACTGAACTCAGAAGTGGTTCGTTTCGGAAAGCTCCTGGACAATCTGAATATCCTGAAACAGTTTGAGGCAGAAAGCATGGTGTCTAAAATAGCAGTATTGGATATCCGGCAGATTCTTCAGGATATATATCACAACTTCCAGGGAATCACCAAAGAAAAATCCATCAAATTAAAGTTCATTCCTCAAAGAACTGGGGAGTTTCTGATACTGGCGGATAAGCACTCTATTTATCAGATCATCAACAATCTGCTGCATAACGCCATCAAGTTTACCCCGAGAAACGGGATGATCACCATCAAGCTCTCCAGGGATGATAAGTTCTGCTATATCAGGATAAAGGATACGGGCATTGGTATTCCAAAAGAAGATCTGCCCAATGTATTTGAAAGGTTCTATAGAGTGGATAAATCGAGAGAACTTGTTGAAGGCAGTGGAATTGGGCTCACCATCGTCAAAAATTTTGTGAAACTCAACGGAGGGACCATTGATGTCTCTTCCACTGTTGGGAAAGGTTCTACGTTCATGATAAAGTTCAGACTGTACGAAGTAGGAGGTCCATCCATGGAAATAACGGGAAGATCCTCTGAACTTCTAGATGAAAATAATATTTGACAGGGAAAAATCCTCTGATACCTTGATATCAGAGGATTTTTGCAATTATTTCAAAAAATTGTCTTTGGTCTGATTTTCCAGCTGGTCAAGAATGAGTTTCAGCTGTTCTCTCAAACCTACGATGCCATCCAGGTCCATTGGCAAACTGCATGCGATATTGTCCGGAACTTTTTCTGCTTCTTTCATCAGTTCCTTCCCTTTTTCGCTCAGATAGATGATGAGATTACGCTCATCCCTCTTGTCTCTGGTTCGCTCGATGTTTCCATCATTCTCCAGTTTTTTCAATAGAGGTGTGAGTGTGCCTGAATCCAATCTCAGCTTGCTTCCAAGCTCTTTCAGGGATATTCCATCTTTTTCCCATAGGACAATCATCACCAAGTACTGTGTATAGGTCAGTCCCAACGGCTCCAGTAAAGGTCGGTATATTTTCGTGATTTCTCTTGAAAAAGCATAGACTGCAAAGCACAATTGATTTTCGAGTTTTAATTCATCTATCATACGTATTACCTCATGTTTTATTGTATTCAATTAAATTGTATCATAAAACTGGAGTTGCTGTCAATAAACTTCCTTGACTATGTGCCAAGGTAGAGCCTTTGACCAAGAAATTCAGGAAGATCTGCTTTGAGGATACGGTCTGCAGCCTCTTTTATATCATAATCCAATGCTCTGAACCGGATTCTTCTTTTCACAGAATCATAGACAATATAATGAGCTTTTGGAATTCCGTTTCTTGACTGCCCTACACTTCCCACGTTTATGACATAAGAAGCATCATCCAGATAAATGTCACCATGGTGGATTGGGTAAACCTCAATCTGTTCATCCTCTCTCTTTTTAAAAATACAGGGTCTGTGCGTATGGCCCGTAAACTGGATCTTCTTCCCCAGTTTTTCAAGCACTTCAAAGCTTTCCATCAGGAATATGGAATCTTTATTCTCAGGAAATACATACTGAAAACTTAAAGGATCGCCGAGCATTGCATGGCAGAGAACAAAATCTTCCATTTCAAGAACGGCTGGCAGTATTCTCATATGGTCAATGTATTCCTTAGGGATGTGCTTTATGGTATAGAGGATTCCTTTTCTGGCATTTTCACTGAATTTTGTCAAGGTTTCTGGTTCTAGGACACCCTGTTCATGATTTCCAAGGACTCCTGTTCCACCGAGTTCTAGAAACTTTTTATAGCAAAAGTATGGGTCTGCTCCATAACCGATGATATCTCCTACAAAAAGCACTTCATCGAATTTTTCTGTATTCAGTATTTTGGTGAATGCCTGATAATTTGAGTGGATATCACTCAGAATCAAATACTTCATCTTCTTAGTCTCCTCTAATAGTTCCCTTCATACAGTATATCGTAACGATTCTCAACAAGACTGCCTTCCAGGATTAAGTCCAGATTCTCAACGTTCAGTGCTTCCAGTAAAGTGGTGGCAAGAGCTTGATCCACTGCTTTTTCAACTTTATTGATATAAAGGACTTTCTTTCCTTTTGCATTCTTGAATAAGGCTTCGGAGTTCTCAACGATCTTCACAAGATCCTGTATGGTCACTAAAGAGCCGATGGAAGCGCCGGTCAGTTCAATATACTTGTCCAGGTGATGGATATTTTTACTGTTGACCTGCAAACCCAGTGCTTGGATATCAACGATTCCAATGGTGACATCGGTTGTCTCTGGAATCTCAGGTTCAAACTCTCTGAAGCCCTTCAACGGGCGACCATTTGAAAAATCGCATTCAATGATTGTCTGATCAAAATGAGCAGAAATTCGCTCAATATCAGGAATTTCCAGTCCCATGACCAGATCTTTCAAGTTTTTTCCGCGTCCTATGAGATAGATTCCAGTTTTCTCATAACTGGAAAGATCATAATCCTCGCTGTAGGCGACATCAATAAAATCAAACATCGTCTCTGTGGGTTTGATGAAGGTGGTGGTGCTGGATACCAGGATTTTCTTTTTCTTGCGCAATGATTCGGTAAGTCGGTTAATGAGTGTGGTTTTACCACCAGCACCAACCAGTGCCACATCATGGTATTTATGAAGACGTAATAATTCTGCCAGCAAAAGGACACCTCCTCAAAGTAACTGCTCTTTATATCCCTGATATTTATTCGTACCGGGCCTTGCAGGGTTTTCACTTATTATCATCATTGTAGCATATGTAAAGGGTTCTGCATCCAGAAATCTTATTTTCAGCACCGTAAAATCACTATGAATCGGCTGCCTAAAGTCTTTCAGTAAATCCTTTTATTCGTAAATAACAAGAACTTACTACAGAAATAGGAGCAGTTCTCCTGTTGTCCCTTTTACAAGAGGAACTTCCGCTTCATTGTTTTTCTTTCGTCCAACCGGAAGTTACTTTGGCAATTGTCAATTAAGGTAATTCGAGAAATTGTGAACAAGTTGTTGACATCTTATTCTAAGGGTGTTAGAATAACCAATGTAGCCTGTTTGAGGCACTATAAGGTTTAGGGGTATAGTTCAATGGCAGAGCAACGGTCTCCAAAACCGTAAATCTAGGTTCGAATCCTAGTACCCCTGCCATGATGAATCGGTCTAGTACGATGTACTAGGCTGTTTTCTTTTTTTTCGGAGATTCTTACGGGTCTCCGTTTTTTGTTTTCCTGAAAAAATCACCTGTATTATTATGGATTACAGAATATATTGCAATTATTCTATAAGAATCTTAATATATTTTGTTTAATTTATGTTTATGTTATTTGCATATCATAATGCGTTGAAAAGTTCATATAAATTGAGATAAACACAGGAAAACACAGGTAAACTTCAGTATTTTCAAAAAGTCATGGAATACGGCTTTGAATTTGGTTCTGACTCATACTAGAATACATAGATGGGTTCAGTGCCAGTGTATTGCACTAAAAATGATTGAGAATTAAAGGAGTTTTCTATGATTAGCTTAAGACAGGATATTTTTATGGAGGATGCTTTAAAAATTGCTGATTGGTTGGAAGATCAGGAAATTGTAGCACACCTCAATGAGGATACCCAAATGAGCAGACAGATCCGCTCATTGGTGGAAAGATCAAGAATGCCTCTGTATAACCAGATTTTTAACCAGAAAGGTCTTTTTTACCTGATTTGTCTTCAAGATAAGTCCATCGGGTACGTTACGTTTATTCCCAAAGCCAATGGTCATGAAATTGTCATTACCATCGGGGAAAAAGAACTTTGGGGTAAAGGTTACGGCAAATCAGCATTACAGAAAGCACTCTGCGAAGCGTTCTTTTCACTTCGCACAAAGAAAATTAACGCAAAGATCAAACATCTCAATAAGCGCTCACTATCTCTCTTCGAACACTTTGGATTCGAGGGTGACATGGTGAAACAAGATCTTTATCTGCTCAGCATGGATTTTGATACATTCCTGAAGAAAGCGGCATAAAGAGGTTCAGCCTACTGGTGAGATCCCTCAGATCTCACCAGTAGGCTGTTTTTCTTTTCAAGTTACTTTTCCTGAGTTATAATGTAGAGATGTAAATGAGAATAGGAAACAAGGTGAGAAGATGAGTACATTTATCAAAAAATCATCCTCTGTGAGAGAAACTATGGAACTGGGACGAAAGCTGGGAGAGAGTTTAGAAATTGGAACCACAGTTTGTCTGACAGGAGATTTAGGAACTGGAAAAACACATTTTGCCAAAGGTTTGGCAGAAGGCTTAGGCGTCAAAGAAAATATCACCTCCCCCACTTTCACCATTGTAAATGAGTATCATTCTGGCAGAGTGCCGCTGTATCATTTTGATGTGTATCGTGTGCATGATCCGGAGGAGGTGATCCAAGTGGGGTTTGAAGAATATATATATGGGAATGGCATTGCGCTGATTGAATGGGCAGACCTCATTGAATCCATATTGCCGGATCAGTTCCTTCAGGTAAAGATTGAGAAAACTGATGTGGAAGATGAAAGAAAGATTACGTTTCATGAAGTCGGTAGAGACTTTCCGTTTTTAGAGGTACTGATATGAATATTTTAAGTATAGATACATCTTCCAGCAACTGTACAGCTGCGGTGGTAAGAGATTACGAAACTTTAGGTGAAATCAGCATCAACTTCAACCTCCAGCATTCGGTTCTTCTTATGCCTTTGGTAGAAGAGCTTCTTGAGAAGCTTCACATGGCTCCAACGGATCTTTCAGCTATCACAGTATCAAAGGGACCAGGTTCCTTTACTGGTCTTAGAATCGGCCTGGCGGCTGCGAAAGGCATGGCCTTGGCTTTAGATATCCCTATTTATGCAGCAGATGCTCTAGCAGCTCTGGCGTATGGTGCCTTCGGGTATCAGGGGCTGATAATTCCTATGGTGGATGCATTGAGAAACGGGTATTATACTGGATTCTATACATTCACTGAAGGAAAGCTTGTGACCATTATGGAACCAGCCATTCTAACTTTAGATGAAGTCATGGATAAAGTTGCGAATGAGACAAAAGAGATTATGATCATGGGAGATATCATTTCAAAAATACCTGGTGAGAAGCTTCAGTTCAGAAAAAACATAATTCTGGCACCCCAGAATCTGAACATTCCAAAAGCGTCCACGCTCCCCTATCTTCTTCGGAATAAGATTGAAAATGAGGAAAAAGAGGATATTTATTCTCTGGTTCCTCTTTACATGAGAAAGAGCCAGGCTGAATATGAGTATGAGAAAAAACAAGGAAGGCTCCTTTGATGGAGAGGATCATCATTAAAGAATTTGAGCCCCGTCATGTGGATGAGGTCTATGAAATTTCAAAAGAGGCATTCCCCCTGCCCTGGGCCAAGGAAGAGCTGATTCGGGAGATTGTGAATCCCCATGCGCTGAATCTGGTGGCGCTCCTTGGTGACGAGGTTGTGGGATACGTTCAGTGTTGGTACACATTCGAAGATGCGGATATCATCAATATCGCTGTGAAAAACAGCTGTCAGCGGCTGGGTATCGGGAAAATGGTCCTGAGCGAGCTGATCCGGCAGCTGAAAGTGAAAGGAATCCAGAATATATTTCTGGAAGTTCGTGTGTCGAATCTTCCAGCTCAGAAACTATATAAATCCTTTGGCTTTATTACGCTCACAAAAAGAGAGCGTTATTACATCAATGGAGAAGATGCTCTTGTCATGAATCTGCAAATCTGATTTCTGATTGCAAGGATATAAGTAAAGCCTCTCTGCAGCTTGCAGAGAGGCTTTTGTGGTTTTACTAACTTGCTTTATGAAGCTTCTTGTATCTTTCCTGGAAGATGGCCTCACGGTTGATGAGAGATGCTACTCTATCATAGAAGAGAATCCCTACACCAGAGATGATGGCTCCCTTGATGAAGTTGAAAGCTGGTATTCCGTAGTACATGTAAGAACGGAACGCTTCTGGTTCCATACCACCTGGGAAAAACATTGGAATCAGGATAAAGTAATTTGAAAGCATGGCCAAAGGGATCATGACGACGGATCCTAAGAAAGCACCAATGATTGCTCCTTTTCTTGTCTTCATCTTCTTGAAAACTAAGGATGCGAAGAATACATAAGAACCAACAACAATGATGTTTGCCAGCTGACCTACACCACCTGTGGTACTTCCCTGAATGACGATTACAAGGATATTTTTCAGAATTTCGACACCAACACCAACCAGAGGACCGAAGGCAAATCCTGCAAGAAGTACAGGAACAGCAGATAAGTCTACTTTAAGCCAAGGGAAAGCAGGCAGTACAGGAAACTCAAAATAAGTGAGGATGAATCCCAGCGTCATAAGAAGTGCAGCTTTGACAACAGTGTTGGTTTTTTTTGATACGTTTACCATGTGTAAACCCTCCTAAAGATTATTTGCAACCTCCAGAAGATTGTTCACGTAAAAAAGCCTTGATTCCATATAAATATAGAAATCAAGGCGTGAACGCAAAAACAATCATTCTTCTTCCATCCAGACTTTAACTGTCGGCTTCGGAGTTACACCGAATCAACCTTGCGGCTCGTGGGCTATACCACCGGTGGGGACTTACACCCCGCCCTGAAGATGCTATTTAATTTACAATAATAGAATACCACGTTGTTAGAAAAGTGTCAATAGTACGGAACCTGTGGTATAATCAAATGGTAATCTAGCAATAAAACATCAATTCATCTGTCAATTTTTTCAGTTAAAGGTGGAATATAAAATGAATGTCCAAGTAACCCATGAACTTTTGCAGGAAGCGTATGAACTCGAAAAGACTTTTACCCTCTCCTATCCCTTTGGGATTTATAAGGATTCTCTTTATTCTACCACATATGATGAGCTGACAAAATGGCTCAGGAAAACCATCACTTATGTGAAGAATCATGATATGGAGTATGAGACTCTATCGTTATACCAATATCTCAACAGCTTCCGAGGAAAGCTTGGAAACATTGACCAGCACGAATTCAAAAAGATATTGTCCGTCCTGGAACAGTATTTTCTTCATAACTAGATAGAGCAGGAAGAAGGGCACAGCGAGGCTGTGTCCTTCTTCCTTTTACTGCTGCTTTATGTTGCGCTGATCTTTATTTAGCCCCTTCATGGTCAGGCTGATTCTGTTTCTTTTTTTATCCACAGAAAGAACCTTTACCTCTACTACATCTCCGGACCGTACGAATTCCAAGGGATTTCTCACATACCGGTCGGACAGTTCACTTTTATGGACCAGTCCATCCTGATGAACACCGATGTCGATGAATGCTCCAAATTCAGCTACATTCCGAACGACACCAGTTAGGATCATACCTTCTTCCAGATCTTTCAGGTCCATGACCCCTTTTCTGAAGACAGGCTTTGGTAAATCTTCTCTAGGGTCTCTGCCGGGCTTTTTCAGCTCCTTCAGAATGTCTTTTACAGTAGGCTCTCCCAGAGAGGAGATCTCGCAAAGCTTCGAAAGTCCAAAAGCCTGGGCCCGTTCTTCGATATCCAGAAGCCCTTCTTCACTGAGCTTCTTCTTGTTGTATCCAAGTGCTTCTAAAATGGTGTATGCTGCGCTGTAGGACTCAGGATGCACACCCGTATTATCCAGGAAATCTTTGCCTTCTCGGATTCTTAAGAATCCTGCGCATTGCTCAAAGGCTTTATCTCCCAGTCTTTTTACTTTTTTCAGCTCTTTTCGGGAAGTGAATTTCCCTGTTTCATCCCGATAGGCAACGATGTTTTCTGCTATGGTTTTGTTGATGCCTGCCACATAGGAAAGAAGTGATGGTGTTGCCACGTTGAGGTCCACACCAACAGCATTTACCGTATCCTCCACAACGCCTACGAGGGAAGAATCCAGTTTTTTCTTGCCGATATCGTGCTGATACTGCCCTACACCGATGGATTTCGGATCAATCTTCACCAGTTCAGCCAACGGATCTTGAAGCCTTCTTGCGATGGAGATGGCACCTCTGATGGTGACGTCAAGGTCTGGATACTCATCACCTGCGAGCTTGGACGCACTGTACACAGAAGCGCCTGCTTCATTGGTGATGACATAGGAGACATCAATGTTCTCCTTTTTCAGCTCTTCTATAAGTTCCATTAAAACCAGCTCAGATTCCCGTGAGGCTGTTCCGTTTCCTAAGGAGATGATTTGGACATTGTGTTTCTTGATAAGCTTTTTCAGTACGGTTATAGTCCCCTGGATGTCTTTTCTTGGTACTGTAGGGTATACCGTCGCATGGTCCACGTACTTTCCGGTATCATCCAAAACAGCTACTTTACAGCCGGTTCGGAAGCCTGGGTCAAATCCCATGACACTGTATCCTTTAACTGGCGGCTGAAGCAGAAGGGATTTCAGATTTTCTTTAAACACGATGATTGAGGAGTCTTCTGCTCTTTCGGTCAGTGTGTTGCGGAGTTCTCTTTCCAGTGAAGGAAGGATCAGTCTTTTAAAGGAATCCTCAGAAGCTTCCTTCAGAAGGCCATTGCAGTCCGGATTTTTAGTGATATAGCGTGCAGTCATTGCCTGCAGTGCTCGAACTTCATCTACTGTTATAGTGACTTTAAGGATCCCTTCTTTTTCACCACGGTTTATGGCCAAAGTCCGATGACTGGGCATTCGAAGTGCGGGCTCCTTGTGGTCATAATACATTTCATAGGGTGTGTTTTCCTGTTCTCCGCTGGTTTTGATTTCAGCAGATCTCACGACGATGCTGCGCAGCTGTCCTTTGAGATCCGCATCCTCAGAAAACTCTTCCGCCAGAATATCCAAGGCGTATTTCATAGCCTCCTCGGCTGTTTTTACGTCATCTGTGATAAATTCAGCGGCTTTTTTCATAGGGTTTTCGCCGCCGGAGCGGATGTAGTCTGCAAGTGGGGAGAGTCCTTTTTCCCGGGCAATGGTTCCTCTTGTCCTCTTTTTAGGACGGAAAGGCAAGTAAATGTCATCGAGCCTTGTGACTGTTTCAGCTTTTTCAATTTCGCGCTGCAGCTCTTCTGTAAGCTGCCCCTGCTCTGTCAGAAGCCTCTTGATATCATCTTTCTTCTGAAGGAGCCCTCTCAAGTATTCCAACCGTTCTGAAACAGAACGGATCATATGGTCCTCCAAGGAACCCGTGGCTTCCTTTCTGTATCTTGCGATAAAAGGAACTGTTGCACCATCATCCAGAAGCTTTACGGTACCTTCCACCTGATCTTTTCTGACACTCAGTTCTCGTGCGATTTTTTCTATTATATCCATCTTTATACTCCTACTCTGCCCGAAGGCTTCCATTACTCATGCTCTTAAGATAGGCACTGATAAATCTGTCCAGGTCCCCATCCATCACAGCATCCACATTGGCGTCCTCTTCCAGTGTTCTATGGTCCTTCACCAGATTATAGGGATTGAAAACGTAACTTCGGATCTGGCTTCCCCAGCCCATGTCTTTCATTTCGCCTGTAATATCTTCTATTTTTTCTTTTTGGAATCGTATTTTCAGCTCCACGAGTTTTGACTTCAGCATTTTCATGGCTGTTTCTTTATTCTGAATCTGGCTTCTTTCGTTCTGGCATGTGACTACGATTCCCGTGGGAAGGTGTGTGATTCGAACCGCTGAATCCGTGGTGTTTACATGCTGTCCTCCAGCACCGGTGCTTCTGTAGGTATCAATCCTAAGTTCATCATCTTTAATCACCACTTCACTGTCATCTTTAAGTAGAGGTACAGCTTCTACAGAGGCAAAACTTGTCTGCCTTTTGCCGGAAGCGTTGAATGGAGAAATTCGAACCAGTCTGTGGATGCCTTTTTCTGCTTTCAGATAACCGTATGCATAGGGGCCGGTGATTTTAAGAGAGGCATCTCTGATGCCAGCTTCATCTCCGTCCTGGAGAGAAAGAAGTTCTACAGAAAATCCTTTCTTTTCTGCCCAACGGCTATACATCCGCAGCAGCATGGATGTCCAATCCTGTGCATCAGTACCGCCCACACCACTTTTCAATGTCAGAATCACATCGTTGTTGTCATATTCACCTGATAAAAGGACTTTCAGATGCATGGCTTCCACACCTTTTCTCAGGTCTTTTACTTCTCCTAAGAGCAAGGTCTGCATCTCTCCGTCATCATCCGTGAGTTCCACCATATCGAGAGCATCCTCCACTCTGCTGGAAAGGTCTTTATACTCTTTTATGGTATACTCGATAGCTTTCTCTTCCTGTGTCACTTGTTTGGCTTCTTCGAGGTTATTCCAGAAAGATCCTTCCTGCATTTTGAAGATCAGTTCTTCTCTGCGTCTGGACAATGCATCGATGTCAAAGAGACACCCGGATTTCTTCCAGTGATTCTTTGAAACTCTTCAGTTCCGTTACCGCTTCCTGTATTTTTGGCAACATAGATTTCACTCCTTTATCTTTTACTTTAAAATAGACTTGGTTGCCCAAGTCTATTTACAGCTTTTATTGGCCAAGACCATGACAGTTCTTGTATTTTTTACCACTTCCGCATGGACAAGGGGAATTCCTTCCTACCCTTGTATCCTTCTTAATAGGCTGTTTCTTCAGGGTGTTGTCCTGATTGGTGGATGTTTCCTTTGCTACCTGCTCTCGCTCAATAGGTTCTTCCTTCTTGACCGTGATTTTCAGGATATATTTGATGGTATCGAAGTTGATGGAACGAATCATTTCATCAAACATCTCGGAACCTTCAAACTGATAAGCCTGAACTGGATCCTGCTGCTTGTAAGCTCTTAATCCGATACCTCGTTTCAGATGGTCCATGTTGTTGATATGTTCCATCCATTTAGTGTCTACCACCTTCAGGAGTATCACACGTTCAATCTCACGGATCTGCTCGCCAATTTCAGTTTCCTTTGCTTCATGGATGGAAACACCAATGTCAAAGAGCATCTCCTCGATCTCGCTATTTTTCATTTCCCGAAGCTGGTCTACGGTGATGCTGTTATGGGGAACGAAGGCATCTTCCATATAAGCAATGAGGTTCTTCAATGATTCTTCTTTATCCATACCATTGGACAGATGAAGTTCTACTGCAGTGGAAACCACGTTCTGAAGCATTGCACGGACATTCTCTTTGAGGTCCTTGCCCTCCAGAACCATCTGGCGCTGACCGTAGATGACTTCTCTTTGCATATTCATGACATCATCGTAGCCAAGAAGAGTTTTTCTCGTATCGAAGTTGTTTCCTTCCACTTTCTTCTGGGCGTTTTCGATGGATTTTGTGACCATCTTGGACTCAATAGCATCTTCACCAAGACCGATGTTGTCAATCATGCCGAAGAGTTTTTCGGATCCGAAGATTCTCATGAGGTCATCTTCCAGGGACAGGTAGAATCTGGACTCACCAGGATCTCCCTGACGTCCGGAACGTCCTCTCAGCTGGTTGTCAATACGTCTGGATTCATGACGTTCTGTACCGATGATCTTAAGACCGCCGAGATCGACCACGCCTTCGCCCAGTTTGATGTCTGTACCTCTACCAGCCATATTGGTGGCAATGGTGATGGAACCTGGCTCACCTGCGCGAGCGACGATTTCAGCTTCTTTTTCATGGTACTTTGCATTCAGCACTTCATGAGGAACCCCGTTCTTTTTCAGGAGCGCTGAAAGATACTCAGACTTCTCGATGGAAGTGGTACCAACCAGTACAGGCTGTCTGCGGCTGTAGGCCTCTTTGATCTCCTGAACGACAGCTTTATATTTCGCCTGGACCGTTCTATAAATAAGGTCAGGCTGATCCATTCTGCGTATTTCTTTATTGGTAGGAATCACCACAACGTCCAGACCATAGGTATGTCTGAATTCATTTTCTTCTGTTTGTGCTGTACCGGTCATACCGGAAAGCTTCTTATACATTCTGAAGTAGTTCTGGTAGGTGATGGTAGCTAGAGTTTTGGACTCTCTTTCTACCTTTACGCCTTCTTTTGCTTCAATGGCCTGATGGAGACCATCAGAATATCTTCGCCCTTCCATAAGACGGCCGGTGAATTCATCTACGATAACAACTTCTCCGTCCTTGACCATGTAATCCTTATCTACTTTAAAAAGATAGTTGGCTTTCAAAGCCTGAGTCACATGATGCTGAAGCTCCATATTTTTAGGCTCTGCGTAGTTTTCCAGATGGAAAACAGACTCAGCTTCCTTAATCCCTTCCTCAGAGAGTACAACGGACTTTGCTTTTTCATCTACGGTGAAGTGTTCTTCTTTTTTAAGACGCTTCACAAAGAAATCCGCTACTTTATAGAATTCTGTAGATTTATCTCCCTGTCCAGAAATGATCAGAGGTGTTCTTGCTTCGTCGATGAGAATGGAGTCCACTTCGTCGACAATGGCGAAATTCAGTTCACGCTGCACACGTCTTTCTTTATAGACCACCATGTTGTCTCTCAGATAATCAAACCCAAACTCATTGTTGGTTCCATATGTGATGTCTGAAGCATAGGCTTCTTTTCGCTGTTCGTTGGTCAGTCCATGCAGGATGACACCACAGGTGAGTCCTAGGAACTCATAGATCTGTCCCATCCAATCTCTATCTCTAGAGGCTAGATAATCGTTGACGGTAACCACGTGGACACCGTTGCCGGACAATGCGTTGAGATAGGAAGGCAGTGTGGCGACAAGGGTCTTACCTTCACCGGTTTTCATTTCCGCAATTCTTCCTTGATGAAGAATTAATCCACCAATAATCTGGACACGGAAATGTTTCATGTTGAGCACTCTGTAAGAAGCCTCACGTACTGTGGCGAATGCTTCAGGGAGAATATCATCCAGAGTTTCTCCATTAGAAAGTCTTTTTTTGAATTCTTCTGTTTTTCCTCTTAATTCGTCGTCGGTTAGTTTTTGAAACTCTTCATCCAGGGCTTCCACCTGATCCACGATTGGCAGGATCCGTTTTACTTCCCTTTCACTATAGGTTCCAAAAACCTTATCAAATAATCCCATTTTTTCAACTCCATATTCATATTTCAATGACTCGATGTAATCTTCGCCAGAGTCTATCTGTACAATTTACTGAAAAGATAGAATGGCACAAATAATATTATAGCACTTATCCACAAAATATATCAATATATTAGGAACAGCCTGATTTTCATCCTATTTAGTTTACAACGAAAAAATTAAATATACATTAACCCTGAATGAACTATTTTCCGTATTTCCCTTTACTGACATGTAAAAATGGAGCACTTTCGTGCTCCATCCAAAGTTTATAATTTACTTTTATTCTTCTTCTCTTTCAAGAAGTCCGTAATTGCCATCCTTTCTCTTGTAGACCACACTGGTTTCTCCGTCTTCATCTTCAAATACATAGAAGTTGTGGCCAAGAAGCTCCATCTGAAGCACTGCTTCTTCTTTGGACATAGGCTTCATGGAGATTTTTTTGGTCCTTACAATCCTAGGTGCATCTTCCTCATCTTTTTCATCTGCTCTGGTAAAAGCAGTTTCATTGAATCTGACGGAAGTGTCTCCTGCTTTTCTTTCTATTTTTGTTTTATATTTTCTGATCTGTCTTTCCAGTTTATCCTGAACAAGATCGATGGATTTGTACATGTCATCACTTGATTCTTCAGCTCTCAGCAGTACATTTCCGAAGGGGATGGTGACTTCGAAGGTTTGATCCATCTTAGTGACACTAAGAGTTGCTCTAGCCTCCACAGGCTGGTTGAAGTATTTGTCTAGCCTGTTCAGTTTGTTTTCTACGGCCTCCTTTAATCCATCTGTTAACGTGATGTTTCTTGCATAAATGTAAGTCTTCATACATTTGGCCCCCTTGTTGATTACTGTTTGATGTTACTTCTATTTTAATCGAAAAACGGCATTTTATCAAGCTTTTTACGCTCTTTGACGAAATTTTCAATCAATTGCAATTGTGAATAATCCCACAAAATTACAAGATATTCACAGATTCCAGATTAGGGATGAATTTACGTGCATCTTCAATGGTTTCCAGAATTCGGAAAATGTATCCGCTTTCCTGAGCAGTCAGATGCTTTTTTCGGGTCAGAATATCAATGGATTCTGGTGCGGAAATTGTTTTTTCAAACCACATAACGAGAATCCCTTCTGCATTATAGAGCACTTTGGAAGTGTTTCTGAACAGTCTGTTCATCCCCACTCCACGCCAATGGAAAGTACCGGTCTTTTCGTCAGGAATCTCAAAGCCTTTTTTCACTTTCATTTTACTGTTTTTTCGATATTCTACCTGTTCCTTCAAGACCAGATCCTCTCCTTTGTGCATCAGTTCAAAGTCAAAGGATATGGTATCAATGCTTCCCTTCTTCCATAAAGGACACCCGGAATACTGAAGGAACCAGCGTCCTTCCATTTTCTGCATTTCGCGGTCAATCATCAGCAAAAACTCCTTCCATCCTTTTTCTTATTGTAGCGTAGAAAGACAACGAGGATTTAGACAATATCTGAATAATGTATTAATAGTTTACCATTATTTTGCTTATCAAACTACATTTTGTTATAATTAGAATCATTCAAATCAACAATGAAAGGAGCTTTTCATATGGATACAGGAACCCTAAGACTCATATTTTTACTTGTTCTCCTGTTTCTTGCCGGAGGGATTTACAGTTTTATCAGCTCTCTTTTCACAAAAATCAAATGGGTTCGTTTTCTTCCAACGCTCCTCAGCCTTCTCCTGATTCCCTATCTTTTATATCAAACATATTTTGGGAACTTGGAAGGCTTTATGCCTCTGGCCTATCTGCTGTTTGTCTTTATGCTGGCTTCAGTAGTTTTTGGCAATCTTGTGGGAAATCTCATTTTCAGAAAAATTCCCAATAAACGAACCTGATCATAAGATGAAAAAAACCAGAGTTCAGGCTGATAAAAGCCGTAACTCTGGTTTTATTATGTGTTCTTCCAGCGGAGGGTCAGGATAACTGTGCCTCGGGCGCCTTCTTTGATGTCTGCATTGTACCCAAGCTCTTTCAGTTTTGATGTTAGAGGTTTGCGCAGGTCGTCTGGAACTTCCTCTGCTTCAAAAAAGAAAACTTCTTTTTCTTTTCCTAAAAACGCAGAGCGGTTCACTTGTTTTTTGATCTTTCGAAGAACCTCTTCCAGCTTCTTGCTGTCATCAGAATAAGGTCTTATAAAAATTTCCAATTCTCCATTTGATAAGTCCTCTGGAAGGTCTGGCAGAAGTTTTTTTAATTTGTCTCCATCTATTATGTCACGATACATTTGTTTTCTCCTTCTCCAAGACTTCAGAAGTGGCGGGGAATGCTTATAGAGAGTTTACAATAGAAACACTTGCAGAAAGGCCCAATCTGGAAGCGCCATTCTCAATCATAGCCAGAGCATCTTCCAGTGTACGGATACCTCCTGATGCTTTGACACCCATTTCTGGGCCTACGGTTTTTCTCATCAGGGCGATGTCTTCCTTCGTAGCACCTGATTTGGAGAATCCTGTGGAAGTCTTCACGTAATCTGCACCAGCTGCCTTGGCTAGCTCGCATGCTTTTACTTTTTCTTCATCGGTAAGTAGGCAGCTTTCGATGATCACTTTGGTCAGTACTCCGCCTGCAGCAAGGACCACTGCGCGGATATCTTCCAGAACATAGTCATAATCCCCATCTTTCAGCTTGCCGATATTGATGACCATATCCACTTCTTCCGCACCTAAAAACACCGCTTCTTTTGTTTCAAAGCTCTTGGCTTCTGTGGTCATCTGTCCCAGGGGGAATCCCACAACAGTACAGATCTTTGTATCAGAGTCTTTCAGCAGTTCCTTCGCTTTTTCAATGTTGCAAGGGTTGACGCACACACTGAAAAACTTATATTCTTTCGCCTCCTCACAAAGCTTGATAAGCTCTGCTTCAGTGCCATCCGGTTTTAATAATGTATGGTCAATATGCTTTGCCAATGTCAGTTTATCCATTTTTCATTACCTCCTAGTTCTAATCAAACTCATTTTATCACAGAATCCCTTCTCTCTCCTAGTATCCTTCGTAAAATAAACAGGAAGGCGGATGAAAGGTGGACATCAAATCAGATGCATAAAGCCTTTAAACACAGATAACTCCAGAAGAACAGGAACATTCGGATAATCCCTTGAAAACACAAGGAATTTGCCGTATACTTTTTTAGGGTTTATGTTATAATATAGTGTAGCAATCATAGGATAAAGGAGTTTAACAATGGGGTTTAGAGATAAATTACAAAAGTACTATGCGGACAATTATATGAAGAAATATGGTGACAGAATTACACAGGCCTATGGAAGTGTTCTGTCCATTAAAGTGGAAGAGAAAAAATACCTTTGGCTGTTTAATGTCCTGACTGCAACCATCATCATCAAGCCAGACGGTTCTAAGAATGTTGTGAGAAGTGTTTACAAAGCGAAAAGATGGTTCAAGAAGCCGGACTTTATCAACGTAGCTCAAGGTCATGTAATCTTGATCCAAGCCCTGAAGGGTAAAAAAGGGTCTGAGAACAGTGAGGTTCTGGAAATCAAAAACATCCGAAACGTGACAACCAGAAAGGATCTTTTCAAGATTGATGCGCCAATGCCTAAGAAACAGGTACAGTATAAAAGAAAATAAAGTTTTAAAGTCTGCTACAATTGCTGTCGCAGACTTCTTTTCTACTCTGTGCTGTATTGCATCTTTATACTTCAAATACAACCCATCAGGAGGTTACTATGAAAGATATCGTTTATATCACAGGTCACAGAAATCCGGATTCTGATTCCATCTGTGCGGCACTCGCTTATGCTGAGTTTAAAAATAAAACCGGCAGTTTTCAGTATATTCCTGTACGACTTGGAGAGATCAACAGGGAGACTTATTTTATTCTAGCCTATTTTGGTGTAGAACCACCTCAATATATTGAAAACGTAAGGCTGCAGGTCAGTGACCTGAACATCGATAAAATTGCGCCCATCTCATCGGACATCACATTGAAGATGGCATGGAATATTATGCGGATGAACAATATTAAAAGTCTTCCAGTGGTAGACGAGAATGAGACGCTTAATGGCGTGGTTTCGGTATCCAATGTCACGGAAAGCTACATGGATGTTTGGGATAACATGATTCTTGGGAAGTCCAAAGTCACTGTGAACAATCTGTTGGATACGTTGACAGGACAAATCATTCATCTGGATAAAGACAGAAAGCATTATTATGGCAAGATATTTGCATTGTCTGCGTCCCCTGAGGATGTGCAGAGGACTCTGGAGGAAGGCGACATCGTCATTACCGGAAACCGAAGAGAATCTTTGGAAGTGGCCATTTCGAAGAAAGTGTCACTGATCATTGTCACGGGATCTGGTGAAGTGGAAGAATCGCTTATTGAAAAAGCCAATGAGAATAGAGTGACCATTTTATCCACACCTTATGACACGTACACCACTTCCAGACTCATCACCCAAGCGGTTCCTGTAAGCTATGTGATGAGCCGGGAGGATATCATTTATTTCTCTTCTGATGATTATATCGGAGACATCAGAAACACTATGGCAGAGACCAGATTCAGAAGTTATCCTGTGGTGAATGAAGAAAGCAAGGTCATTGGAACCATCAGCCGATATCATCTCATTTCTGGCAAGAAGAAGAAAGTGATTTTAGTAGACCACAATGAAAAAGGTCAATCCGTTGAAGGTCTCAATGAAGCAGAAATACTTGAAATCATTGATCATCACCGCGTTGCGGATGTTGCGACCTCCTCTCCTATTTTCTTTAGGAATGAGCCTGTGGGAAGTACCTCAACCATCGTAGCCAATATTTTCTTTGAAAATGGCATCAGACCTTCTAAGAAGACCGCAGGTCTTCTAGCTGGAGCGATCATTTCTGACACGCTGCTTTTCAAGTCCCCCACTTCCACCAATGTAGATAGGCTGACCTTGGAAAGATTGGCTCAGATTGCAGACATTGATGTAGAGGAATTTGCATTGGAGATGTTTAAGTATGGAACGTCCCTGGCTGGAAAGACTCCGGAAGAAATTCTGAAGCAGGACTTTAAAATATTCACCTACGACAGCAGCCGGATTGGTGTATCTCAGGTCTATACTATGGATGCGGAGTCACTGAATGATCTTAAAGGTGACATCATAGAAGCCATGGAAGAAATGACCAGTGATTTTGGGTTCACCCTTCAAGTGCTGATCGTCACAGATATTTACAAAGAAGGTTCTGAACTGATTGTTGTTGGAAAACAGAAGGATATCATAAACAAAGCATTTGGGGTTACCATGAAAGAAAACTCTGTATATATCCCAGGTATTCTTTCCAGGAAGAAGCAGGTTATTCCCCCTATTTCTTCTGTCATCAACCGGTAGTTCCCTATAGGTATTTTTGAGTTTTTATGATAGAATAAGCTGATTATTAATTTTTTGGAGGAAATCTATGACACATATACACGATGAAAACGGAAGCTGCTGCGGCGGACATGACCAGGAAGACAAGGAGTGCTGTGGAGGCCATGATCACAATCATGACCAGGGATCTTGCTGTGGAGGGCATGACCATGATGACCACGAATCCTGCTGTGGAGGTCATGACCATGACCACGAACACCATCACACTCCAGTAGTTACATTTGAAAATGAAGACGGCACCACCGAAGATTTTCCAATTGTGGATGAGTTCGAATTAGAAGGAAATGTCTATGTGCTTGTCATGAATCAGGATGAAACTGTAACCCCTCTTCGCGTTGAAGGTGAAGAAGGCGAACTGATATTCCTAGACGAAGAAGAGTTCAACAAGGTATCAGAAGCTTACGCAGAAATGGTGGAAGCTGAAGAGGATGAAGAGCCGCTTCAGTAAGATAACTGAACAAACTGAAGAAAACCTTGGGAAGAAATTCTCAAGGTTTTACTGTTAGGAGGAATTCTATGAAACTGGCACTCTTTGATGTGGATTTTACACTGACGGGAAAAGAGACACTCATTGCTTTTTATGCCTATCTGACGAAGAAAAACCCTGCTCTTCTTCTGCACCTTCCAAAGGCTCTTCTCAGCGGTGCTCTATTCAAGCTGGGAGTTCAAAAAGAAAAAGCAACGAAAGAAATGTTTTTGACTTTCTTGGAGAATACCCCAAAAGAAGAACTGGAAACGCATGTGGAGGGTTTTCTTCAGGATTCACTAAGAAACTTCCTCTATAAGGATGGACTGCGTAAAGTCCAGGAACTGAAAGAAAAAGGCTATACCATCGTATTGACCTCCGCATCACCTGAGTTCTACATTCTGAAGCTGAAGGATATATTTGATGCGGACTATGTGATGGGCACAAGATTTGAAGTGAAAAATGGGTATTTTACCGGGAAAATGGTAGGAGAAAATAATAAAGGAAATGAAAAAGTGAGAAGACTGTATGAAATGATTCCTGAGCATCAGATTGAATGGGAAGAATCCTACATGTTCTCTGATTCCATGAGTGATGATCCCCTTCTGAAACTGGTGGGAAAACCCTATCTCATCAACTATAAAAAGAAAAATCCCAAGTATCCTGTGTTGTATTGGAGGTAAGAGATGGAGAAAATACGTGGCGCTTTTGCATTAAGAAATCAGGAATTTATACAAGCAGATGAATTTCACTATGTGCTCGAAAAAGACAATGTCTATGAGGTGATCCGGATCATTCAGGGAGTTCCTTTGTTTCTGGAAGAGCATATGGAAAGAATGGCAGCATCGATAGAACTTTTAAATATGCCTTTTACATTCAGCCTGGAAGAAATAAAGGGACTGATGAAAAATCTTTGTCATAAGAATGGGTTCACAAAAGGCAACATCAAGCTGGTGGTGAATGGTGAGAAGGTACCTGCCCTTTATCTGTACTTCATTCCCCACAGTTATCCGGATGCATTCCTTTATGCGGAAGGCATCAAGACAAAGACGATTTTCCTTGAGAGAAGTAATCCCAATGCCAAGGTTGTGAGACTGTCCTATAAAGAAAAAGTGACTTCATTCATTGAGGAACATCATATTTATGAAGCCCTTCTTGTGAACAGAGAAGATGAGATCACAGAAGGATCGAAATCCAATGTGTTCTTTGTTCTGGATGAGACTCTTTATACACCGCCTCTCAAGGATGTTTTAGGTGGAGTCACCAGAAAAAGAATTCTTCAGATTGCAGAAGAACTCTCTTTTCCAGTAAAAGAAGAACCTGTAAAACTATCAGACCTTTCTCGGATGGAGGCAGCTTTCATCAGTGGCACATCCCCCAAAATCCTGCCTATTTCAAAAATAGATGAAAAAGAACTCTCCTCAACCACTCACCCCATGGTCCGAAAGCTTCTGAATGCTTATAATGATAGAATACAGGATTATATTACCAGTCAGTTGTAGTCTACTTCTAGTATATTCTGAATTAAGTTTAATATATTTAATATTTCTATAGAATTATTTAGAAAATCAAAATAAAAAACGACGGATTCAAAATCCGTCGTTTTACATTTTTATTCTTCTACCAGCAGTTCAGGTTCCAACAAATCGTCTTCAATGAACTCCCCATACTCATTCACAAATGAGTCAATCTCATTTTTATGGTCTGTTACGGTCTTGTAGATCAATGCTCCTGCTGCCATGGAAAGAACTGAAATCACAAGCGCTTTGCATACTTTCATTGTTGCTCAACCTCCTTCTTGTTGTTTGGATATTTCCTTTATAGTATACCATAATTTGAATATAACATGAAGAAAAGCTTTTGAACGGTCATGATCGGGAGTCTTTAAAAAAATCTTAATTCCTTCTCTTCCTTTAATTTCTTTAAATCTACTTCAAAACTTCATGGTAAGATTCCCTATGAGGTGAAATAGATGCATACTATACTCATTGCAGGAATGGAAGACAGGGCTATGTTACTTGAAGTGGCATCCGTGAATCAGCAGCTTCATGTGATTCTTCCAGAGTCGCACGAAGACTTCATAGAAGCATGGAACAAACCAATTGATTTGATGATACTCCCCTCTTCAACATACAAGAGTTATCAAAAGGAAATAGATCTGCTGGTTGAAAAGCAGCGTAACATAAAGTTCTTTTTATTACTAAGCAAATTGACACCTATGGACTTTCATCATAAGGATCTGCTGCTGAAGAAGTACTTTCCGATGAAGGTGAAAACCATAGACAGAGTTCTTCTGGACAAAATACTGAATTTCGTGGAGGAAATGGAAAAGGGCTGTACCTGTGGGGACTTGGTCTTGAATTATGGTGAACGGACCATCATTGTTCAAAATGAGGTTCTTCCACTGACGCCATTAGAATTTGATTTATTTCTATTTCTAAGGCTACATGAGAAATCTACTCTGACTAGGGATGAGCTGATTAAAGCCGTATGGGGATATAATTTTCTGGGGGATTCCAGAACCATTGATACCCATATCAAATCCCTCCGAAGAAAGCTTGGAAAATACAGATGTCTTATCAAAACCATCTGGGGGAAAGGGTACCAGATGGACCTGAACGGAATCTCTTCTTTCTTATCCTTTTAGAAGGAGTGTGCAGTTTTGCTGTGCACTCCTTCTTATTTCTTATAAATTGCATAGTGTTTGTAGAAAACAACCTTCAGATCAGTGTATTCTACCTGAATGCCTTTTTTCAGCAGAGCATCTCTGATGGGCCTCAGTTTATCGGTCTTCAAGTCTTTTATTGTGGACAGGATCTCATCCTCCAGCTCCTTTTTAAAGAGATCATCCAGTCTTACTTCCTTCCCTGCCTTATGTTCTTTAAGAAGCCTGTCCACCACGGTTCCGGGTACGATGGATAAAAGTTTTGCAATCTCCTCAATAGAAGCGCCTTTCTGATAGAGGTAGAACGTATCATACTCTTTGAAAAGCTGTTCCCCTTCAGATTCCTCGGGAGATTTCAAATGCTCTGTGGTCAGCGCATATTCTTTGACGAACTTATGGATTTCTTCCAAAAAGAAGTGTCCATATTTCACTGTTTTTACTCTTCCTACGCCTCGAACTTCAGAAAACTCCTCAAGATTCAGCGGCATTTTCCGTACGATATCTTTCAGATTTTCATCATGGAAAATAATATAAGGTGCGATCCCGATGTTTCGGGACAGTTCTTTTCTCAAATCCTTCAGCCTTTTAAACAGTTCTTCCTGGTAGCCGATGCGATCCTGTCTGGAGGTGCTTTGAGGGGAAAGTTCCATCTCTTTCATGAACGCCTGCCCTTTTTCTGTCAGTGCACCCTTGGAGAAATAGCCTTCTTTTTGGAACAGATTCCAGTATGCTGAAAAATCATCAGAATTGAAGTGTCTCAACAAACCGAAATGAGGCAGCTGTGAGATATCGTCTTTAATCTCTATATCAGTCTCCCCAAGTAGAAATTTCCGGATGGAATCAGGATTCATTTCATAGTCCAGACTGTGGATGGCCAGCATGATTTTTCTGTTGAAATCTGCAAGATCTATCTTACCCATCTTTACACAGGTGGAGCAGTTGCCACAATGATTTGCGGTCGAAGTCTTCTCTACTCCTTTAAAATAATTCAGAATATAACTGCGAAGACATTGGGTGGTTTTTCCGTACTCATTCATCCACTTGAGTTTTTCAAGTTCAATGGCCTTCCGCTCTTCTGATCTTGCGGAAGCAGCGATAAGATGTGACTGACGGTAATAATCCTTCGGTCGGTACAGGAGAATACACTCGCTGAACCCCTGGTCTCTTCCCGCACGTCCGGCTTCCTGATAATAGGATTCAATATTCTTAGGAATACCAAGATGAATGACATAACGGACGTTCGATTTATCAATGCCCATACCAAAGGCATTGGTCGCTACAACAATCTGAATTCGGTCATAGGAGAAAGCCTCCTGCACAGATTTGCGGTCTTCATCATCCATGCCTCCATGATAAAGACCTGTTTTGTATCCCAGATGACGAAGATACGATTCCACGGCTTCTGTCTCTTTTCTTCTCTGACAGTAAATGATTCCCTGCTCTAGCGGTCTTTTTTCAATCTCCCGAAGAAGATCCTGCTGTTCATGCTCTGTAGTGATGACTTCAAAGTAGAGGTTTTCCCGATTGAGATCCCCCATCACTGTGACAGGATTTTTTAACTTCAAAAGGCTCAGAATATCATTTTGAACCATGGCTGTGGCTGTGGCGGTGAAAGCAGTCAGCACAGGCCGAGGGTGCAATGTGTCAATAAACTCATGGATGTCCAGATACGAAGGTCTGAAATCATGTCCCCAGACACTGATGCAGTGAGCTTCATCTACTGCCACCTGAGCTGGCTGGATATCCCGCAAGAGATCGGTAAATCTTTTCAGCTTCAATGACTCTGGAGAGACATAAATCAGTTTGTATTTACCTTTTCGGATGTTCCGTTTTCTTTCATTGGATTCTTCCAAGGATAAGGAGGAATTGATGTAGGTTGCAGCAATACCCCGATCCGTTAGAGCATCCACCTGATCCTTCATAAGAGAGATTAGAGGAGAAACCACTACAGTGGGCCGCTTGAACAGGAGAGCCGGAATCTGGTAGCACAGTGACTTTCCGTATCCCGTGGGAAGCACTCCCAGCACATCTTTGCCGGACAGAATCTCTTTTATCAGAATCAGCTGTTCTTTTTTATAAGAGGGCAATGCAAAATATTTATTCAGTGCTTCTTGTGGTGTAATAGTAACCGCACCTCCTTCCAACGTCATTCAAGCTCCATTATAGCAAAAGCTGTGTGGATCCACACAGCTTTTCAGACTATTTCAGGAGCATTCTGATGATTTTTTCTTTGTAGGCGGTCATGGGAGGCTCATTGATACTCATACTCAGACGGCTGTTGGATTTCAGCACAGCCTTTTTATGTGTGAACGTGTAGAAAGAGTATTTTCCATGATAGTTTCCCATACCTGATGGACCAACACCACCAAAAGGAAGATGGGGAGTTGCGATGTGGAACAAAACGTCATTGATGCATCCTCCACCAAAGGACATACGTTCCAGGATTTTTTCAGCCAGTGGCTTATCCTCTGTGAAAATATAGAAGGCTAATGGTTTGCCCAAGGGTTTTATGTTCTCCAGAGCTTCATTGATATCCTCATAGACGATAATTGGCAGAATGGGACCAAAGATTTCCGCTTTCATCGCCTCCATGGACATGCTGTCATGAAGAAGAAGTGTCGGTTCCATATAATTTTCCAGTGTGTCGGTTCTTCCACCCAGAATGATGAAGTCCTGATCTTTTGCCAGAATCTCCTGGAGTCGTTTTAAAGCATGTTTGTTGACAATACGGGAATAGTCCTTTGATTTTTGAGGATCCTCTCCATAAAACTTCAAAAGACTCTTTCTGACTTCCAAGAGAAAAGGCTTCAGAACCTCTTTGTGTACCAGTACATAGTCTGGTGCGATACAGGTCTGCCCTGCATTGATAAATTTTCCGAAGACAATTTTTTTGGCTGCGTTTTTTACGTCAGCACGTTTCATCACAAGAGCAGGACTTTTACCGCCCAGCTCCAACGTGACCGGAGTCAGATTCTTGGCTGCATTTTCCATAACAGCTTTTCCAGTAGAGGTGCTTCCTGTGAAGAAAATATAGTCAAAATCCGATGTGGTGAGGTTCGTTACCGTTTCTTTGGAACCTTTGACCACACGGACAATTCCACTGGGAAATACTTCACAGATGATTTTTTCCAGCAGTTCTTCTGTGTATACAGCCTGTTCAGAGGGTTTGACCACAGCGACATTTCCAGCTGCAATGGCTCCAATCAGAGGCTCCATCAGGAGCTGAAATGGATAATTAAAGGCAGAGATGATCAGTACAACCCCATAGGGTTCCCGATAGACATACCCATCTGAAAAAATGGTAGCTGTATGTTTCTTTACTCTTCTTGGTTTTGCATAAGACTCCAGATTTTTAAGGATATGGTCAATACTGGAATATAGTATTCCAATCTCGGTGATAAAGGCTTCTGTGGAGGATTTCCCCAAGTCGTTATAAAGAGCCGTCTCAATCTCTTTTTCATATTTTTTGATGACATGCTTCAGTCTTTGCAGGAGTCTTTTCCGATAGGTCAGATTTTTCAAAACACCTTGATTATAAATATGGTTCATTTCCTCCAGAAGTGTCTCCACTTCTGGTTTGGTCCATTCCTTGAATCCTTCTGATTTCATTTAGCTTGTTGCTCCTCTTCTTCTGATTTCTAACTTCTCCGCAGCTTTTCTGCCTGCAATATTCAGCGAATCCCAAACACTGTTCAGCGGTGGGATGTATCCAAAGTCCATATATTCCAGATCCCCTACGGTGAGGCCTGCATGTACAGAGGCTACAAGAGCCTGGATTCTCATTGCACTGCCCTCTCTGCCAAAGACCTGCCCGCCAAGTATTTTGCCTGTGTTACGGTCAAACGTGACCTTTACGAAAAATTCCGTGCCTCCAGGGTAGTATCCGGATTTATTTCTTGTTCTGACCATCACACTGTCAAAGGGAAGCCCAAGTTCTGCAGCTCTCTGATCGGTGAGCCCGGTCATGGCCATTTCAAATTCAAAAACCTTCAGCATCGCACTCCCTTGGACGCCTTTAAATGCCGGTTCTTTTCCAGCGATGGAAAGACCAATAAGGCGGCCCATTTTATTTGCGTTGGTTCCTAATGGAAGATACGTGTTCTGGCCACTCATGTGATCAAATATCAGCGCACAGTCGCCTCCAGCATAGACATCTTCAATGGAGGTTCTGCCGTAGCGGTCTGTCACAATGGCGCCTTTCTCCATACGGAGCCCTTTTCCCTGAAGAAAATCGGTATTAGGAATTAGACCGATGCTTTCAATGACTAGTTCTGCCTCATAAGTTCTCTGATCCGTGACGACGTTTTTCACAAATCCTTTCTCACTTGCTTCTGCTCCTGTCACCTGCTCGCTTGTATGAATCTTATGTCCCTCCCCTTTCAGCTCTTTCAGAAGAAGTTCTGAGAACTCCTCATCATACCTGCCTAGAATTCTTGGGAGAAACTCCACTACCTGGGTATCTACAGCCAGCAAGGTCAGCGTCTCCAAAAGTTCAATGCCTTTATTCCCCCCGCCGATGATAACTGCTTTTCCTGGTTTTGCTTCTTCTATGTACTTTTTGATATGGTTGGCATCTTCTAAGGTATTTAGTGGAAATACCCCTTTCATCCCTTGGAAAAATGGCAGCCGTTTCGCATTGGCGCCTGTTGCGATCACCAGCTTGTCATAGGAAAGCTTGAGGTTCTCCTCTAGAGAAAGATTCCGGACCGTGATCTCTTTGCGGTCAAAATCCACATCGATGACTTCATGGCGGAGTTTCAAATCGAATCCGTCATGAAGCACTTCGGCTGCATCTTTAGCAATGAGTTTTTCTTCTTTTTCAATCAGTCCTTCAATGTAATATGGAAATCCACAAGCACCGTAGGAAATATCTTCGCCCCTCTCCAGGATCGTGATCTTTGAGGAAGGCAGATTTTTTCGGATGCTGTAAGCTGCGGTAAGCCCTGTGGCCACCCCGCCAATAATTACAATGTTCATAGAATAGAGAGACATCTTCCTCCCATATAGGAAAGAAGAATACTCTTTGCACCACCTTTCATTCAGTCATTGTGTCTGGGTCTCATATTGCAGAGGGTTTTACCCATCCATGTTTTATGGAACTCTTTTTGATACCCTTTCTTCTATATTAGTACATTCTCACTCAATTTGGTTGAACATTATTTTAACAATTATTGCCCTAGGAGATTCATCTGCAGTTCTCTGTTTACTTTTAGGGAGAACATGTTAAAATACTCTTAGTCAGTATTTCATTTAGAGAACTGAACTTAATTCAAAAACCACAACGGTTCCGAATTATATCCCATCATAGGAATAAGAACGGAGGAAAAAACATGCAAAAACAAAAATCAACCACACGGTTTCAGGCGAGGCAGCTTGCCATCATTGGTCTGCTTTCTGGAATATCGATTTTCCTGTCAGTAACCCCTTTGGGATTTATCCCAATCCCCCCCATCAATCCAACGATCATGCACATCCCGGTCATCATAGGTGCCATCATTGAAGGGCCTCTGGTCGGTGCATTTGTTGGAGGTATCTTCGGTGTATCCAGTATGATTCGTGCATTCATGACCCCAACCCCTACGAATTTCATTTTTTGGAACCCTATTATTTCAGTGGGTGTCAGAATTTTGATAGGTGTTGTATCCGGTTATGTGTACAGAATGCTGAAGAATAGAAAAAGCGGTGTTGCCGTATCAGCTTTGCTGGGAACTTTGACCAATACGGTTGGGGTTTTAGGTCTGGCGTATTTGTTCTATCTGTCACGGTATGCTTCAGCCCTTGGTATTTCTGAATCTGCTGCAACAGCAGCCCTCTTAGGCATTGCAGGAACCAATGGAATTCCCGAGGCGATTGTATCTGCTATGATCGTAGTCCCAGTAGTGGCGGCCTATCATAAAATTAAAAAATAAATGGTACATTTAAAAGGAGATGGGATTCACCCCATCTCCTTTCCTTTTCAGTACAGTTTGAATTGGAAGACTAGAGCCTCTTGTACTCCACATGCTCTTCCAGCACTTCTTCATCTGCATAGAGATAATCTTCATCTAGAACCAGGTCTGTATCCACTTCCACAGTTTCTTCACCTTCACCAAGGAAGAGTACAGAATGGGAAAGGCTAAGATCTTCGAAGAAGAGAATGCCTTGTTTTTTGCCCAGGTTTTTCTTCACGAAAAGTTTTCCGGTATAGGTTTCTCCTGGTTTCACTACAACTCTTCCGATGGTGGTTCCTTCTGCATGTTTTGGTACAAGATATACAGCTCTCTTCAGCAGATCATAGAGCTGAAGCTGCATAGGATTGAAGGTGTAGTCTTCTTCTCCTTTATTATGGATGGTTACTTTATACTCCACCAGATCTTTCAGATCCACGGGAGGCTTTTCAGCTTTCAGCTTTTCTTTTGCAGCCTCTGCCAGGTGTTTGGCTTTTTCTTTCAAGCCCTCCCCTTCTTCTTTCGGGTCCTCCAATACTTCCTGAACACCGAAAGGAGCGTCTACAAATTCATCTTCTGTAGGAATAAAGTCATCTTCTTCACCTACTGCCAGATCATTTTTCATAAAACCATCGGTCTGATCCAGAGTTTCCTCTGCTTTTTCCTCCAGTTCATCTGCACCTTTGGACATCTGAGTTTTTAGATGTTCAAATTTCTTTTTGGCTTCTTCTTTCTTTTCAGAGAACTCTTCCTTGAGCTCTTCCGCTTTGATTTCCGCCTCTAATTTCAGCTCTTCCGCTTTTTCTTTCACGTTCGGTGTTATGGTGTCATCCACTTTGGACTTCATGGCATCAATTTTATCTTCTGCAAGATCTTTGATTTCCACATATTTATCTTTGGCTTCCATGCTTCCCAGCTTTGTCTGCAGTTTTCCCTCTTCAATCTTTGCTTTAATTTTATCCTTCACTGCAGCAGTCTTATCAAAGAAGGCCTTTTTAATGCCCAGATCAGCCAAGGGTTCTCCTGATTCTTCCGGATTGAAAGGTTCACTGGAAGAAGGTGCAGAGACATTGACAACAAGATTTCCCACTGTGGCATTGGTCCCCATCTTATAGATTTTGTCTGGAAGAAGCTTTACAGGTGTGCTTAGGTCATCTGTTTCTGTATCCAGCTGTGAAAGGTCCAGTTCAGCCCATCTTGTGAGCTTTTCTGAATACTCTTCTTTCAGATTCTCGTTGCGGATCTTGTTTTTCTTGTATAACGCATATACCGCTGCCGCTGCTGCTGCAAGAGCTACGCCAGCCACGACTTTACCTGTATTTTTTTTGTCTGATTTTGAACTGACCAATGAGTTCACCTCTTTTTTCTTGTTGGAAATCAAATCAACAGCTTCAGTTTTGATATCCTCTTTCTTATCGAAAATAGTCTGGGCGCTGTGTACACCTTTATCCATCATGCTGCTGAGAGAGTCTTTCCATTCTGATGTAGTTTCTTTTACTTTAGGAAGTACATCTTTAGCTAAGTCTTCTCCTTTTTTCATCAGTTCCTCACTCTTTTTTACTACTTTATCCATTTCAAATTTCATACCAGTTCCTCCAATCTCTTGATTTTCAAGTCTTGAGATAATTATACCTACAATACTCTAAATATTCAGTAATCCTATTAAATGTTAATACACTTTTTACACCACGGTCACGGATATCACAATATATACGATTTTCCTGTTAAGAAAGACTCTAGTCTCCTGTGTGAGGTTCTGTTTTCGCACTGCTGCTCCACCATTTATCATTATCATTTTCTGTCATTTTGCATTATAATGGTCTTATCAAGATGCATTGGAGGTTTTACCTGTGGATATTGTACTATATATTCTTCTGGGAGCACTTGTTCTGTTCCTTTCTTATCTGCTGTTCCTGGCTATCAGGTATACAAATCAGATTTTATATCCGAAAACAAAATCTTATGACAGCGCATTGGATAAAGTGAAAAAGCAGGGTTACTATCCAGAGGACTATATCAACAGTCTTCCCTATGAGACATTTCAGGTGAAGTCTCCCTATGGCTACATGATTCATGGACGTGTGTATCTCCAGAGTCATGAGGAAGGTGCAGAAACGTCCAAGGAGTTTGCTGTTCTTGTCCATGGGATTACGATGAATCTTTATGGCAGCCTTAAGTATCTGCCTTTTTTCTACAAAAAGGGATTTAATGTGGTCGTCTTTGATCTTAGAAATCACGGAGAAACCGGTGGAGAGAACACCTCTTACGGATATTTCGAAAAATGGGATCTGAGTACGGTCACGGACTATCTTTATAGAAAATTTGGACAGGATATTCTGGTTGGCCTTCATGGCGAATCCATGGGCGGGACCATCGCGATGCTCAATATGGCGATGGATCAGAGGATTTCCTTCGGTATCATCGACTGTGCTTTTTCTGATCTTGCTGAACTTCTTTTTTTGAAACTGCAGCAGGACAGTAGGCTTAAAAGCAAGAAGATGATTGGATTTGTCAATGTGCTTATCAAGATGCGGGCTGGATTCTCCATTGAAGATGTTTCACCGTTGAAAGAGCTACCAACCATAAAGCAGCCTCTGCTGTTTATACATGGATCCGATGACACGTATATTCCCCCGATGATGTCCAAAGCCATGTACGCGTTCAAGATGGACAGAAAGTCCATTTATATTGCAGAAGGTGCAGTTCATGGGACATCCATGGCTTCAGATCCTCAGCGCTATGATGCGGAAATCACCAATTTCTTAAATGACATCAGTACGGAGAAGCAGTACCCTTTGGGACACTGATAGATGATACAGGCAACAAAAAACTCTTCCTTCCCGGGAAGAGTTTTTTTGTTGCGATTTATTTCGGCGCGGATTAGACCAGGGGGGGTATTTATTATGAACTGATGTTCTGATATAATGAATTAAGAACATATGTTTACAATGAAGTGAGTAAGGTGATGAATCATGGAACGTATTATTTTTCATGTGGATGTGAACTCCGCGTATCTTTCCTGGAATGCAGTATGGGATCTGCAGCATGGATCTTCTTTGGATCTTCGAACCATTCCTTCCATTGTTGGAGGGGATCCTGAAAGCCGGCATGGCATTGTCCTTGCAAAATCCTTACCCAGCAAAAAATACGGGATCAAAACCGGAGAGACTTTATTTTCCGCATTGATGAAATGTCCGGATCTTAAGATTGTTCCGCCCAGATACAGTATGTATCTCAAAGCCAGTGATGCCATGGTGGAGATCCTCAGAGAATATTCTCCTGTTATTGAGCGGTATTCCATTGATGAATGCTTTATGGACATGTGCCATATCAGGAAAGAAGATGCCGTTTCTGTAGCCACAGGGCTGAAAGACCGGATTCTGGAAGAACTGGGGTTTAGCGTCAACGTAGGGATTTCCACAGGAAAACTCCTGGCCAAGATGGCATCAGATCTTCAAAAACCCAATAAAGTGCATACTCTTTACAAGGAGGAGATGCCACTGAAGATGTGGCCCCTTCCCATTGAAGACCTTTTTATGGTAGGACCTAGAACCGCAGAAAAACTGAGGAAAATGAACATTCACACCATAGGACAGCTGGCAAATACGGATCCCTCATTTCTCTATGAGCGCTTCAAAAAGTATGGTCATATGATCTCCTGTTACGCCAGGGGGATTGAATCTTCCACTGTCAAGAATGAAGGAACTGTAGAGATGAAAGGTATGGGAAACTCCACTACCCTTCCCTTCGATTTCTCGGACAGAATTTCCTGTCACAATGTTCTGCTTTCCATTGGAGAGACTCTTGTCCCCAGACTGCGAAGCGCTGGGAAAAAAGCCAAAACACTATCTGTCCACATCCGCTACAGTGATTTCACATCCATCAGCATGCAGAGTACACTGCCCTTTTCTTCAGACTCCACGAGTCTTCTCATGGAAGAGGCTTGCGCGCTCTTTGACGAAATATGGAATGGGGAGCCTGTGAGACATCTGGGGATTTCTTTTGCTCAGCTGGAGGACCGGTTTCGGGAACAGCTCTCTCTTTTTCCAGATCATAAGAGTGATAAAATGAAAAAAATGGACCAGGTCATGGATCTGATCCGAAAGAACTTTGGAGAGGAAGCGCTCATCCGTGCCACATTTCTCCATTCTCCTGTCCGTGCTTTTTCGGGAGGTGTCGTAGAAAAGGACTATATTTTCATGAACAGCCATTTATAAAAGAAGAGTATATGACAACAAGGAGTTGATTTTCTTGAAAGTCCTTGCAAAACCGATTGAAATGATCGCTTGGTTTGACTTTAAAGGACGTATCCATCCCATTCGCTTCCGCCTCATTGATGAGGATGGCAAGTACCAGGTAATTTCCATCAAGAGTATTCAGGAAAGGAAGAAAGAGAAGCTGGCGGGAAACCTGATGCAGGTGTTTTTGTGCCGGGGAAATGTTCAGGACAAAGAGGTGCTCTTTGAGCTGAAATATGAGAAAGATACGGATCAATGGACCCTCTTTAAAATGTAGGGTCCATTTTTTACGCGCAAAAAAGAACTGTCAACTTAATGACAGTTCTTTAAAATCAATGGATGATTTATTCTTCAGTACCCTTTACAGAGTAGTCATAGGAAGCCAGTCTCTTGTAGCTATCCAGTCTTTCCTTAGCATCCTTCTCTGTCTTAGCGAAGAGAGCTTCTGCTTCATCTGGGAAAGCCTTGGAGAGAGAAGCATAACGAACTTCACTATCAATGAATTCTCTGAAGCTTCTTGTTGGTTCCTTGGAATCCAGTGAGAATGGATTCTTTCCTTCTTCCTTCAGAAGTGGATTGAATCTGTACAGCTGCCAGTAACCTGATTCAACTGCTCTCTTTGTCTGTTCCTGGCTGAAGCCCATACCAAGCTTAAGTCCCTGGTTGATACATGGAGCGTAAGCGATGATGAGGGATGGTCCGTCGTAAGCTTCTGCTTCAACGATTGCCTTGATGGCCTGGTTCTTATCAGCACCCATACCAATCTGAGCAACATATACATAACCATAGCTCATGGCCATCATACCAAGATCCTTCTTCTTTGTTCTCTTACCAGCAGAAGCAAACTTAGCGATTGCAGCTGTAGGTGTGGACTTGGAAGACTGTCCTCCAGTATTGGAGTAAACTTCTGTATCCATGACAAGAACGTTGATGTTTTCACCTGTGGCAAGAACGTGGTCCAGTCCACCGAATCCGATGTCATAAGCCCAACCGTCTCCACCGAAGATCCACTGGCTCTTCTTGGTGAGGAAGTCTCTTTCAGCATATAGTTCCTTAGCTTCTTCCAGTTCGGAAGTCTTAAGAAGTGGTAGAAGTGCAGCTCTTGCAGCCTTGGATTCGTCACCCTTGTCGAAGTTTTCAATCCAGTTCTGTGTTGCAGCCTTCAGTTCTTCTGAAGCCATTGGGTTCTGAACGAGCTTTTCTGCTATTGGCAGAAGCTTCGCTCTATGAGATTTGTGTCCAAGGTAGATACCAAGACCAAACTCAGCATTGTCTTCGAACAGGGAGTTCGCCCAAGCTGGACCCTGTCCAAGATGGTTTGTGGTGTAAACAGTAGCTGGTGCAGATCCACCCCAGATGGATGAACATCCGGTTGCGTTTGCAATCATCATTCTGTCACCAAACAGCTGTGTGATGAGCTTCGCATATGGAGTTTCTCCACAGCCTGCACATGCACCTGAGAACTCTAGAAGTGGCTGCTCGAACTGGCTGCCCTTCAGGGTGTTCTTGTTCATTGGGTTGATCTTATGGGAAAGTGACAGTGCATATTCCCAGTTGTTTGTTTCATGCATCTGTGTTTCGATTGGCTTCATCACAAGCGCCTTCTTAGGTGCTGGACAAACCTGAGCACAGTTTCCGCAACCTGTACAGTCAAGTACAGATACCTGAATCTTGTACTGAAGGTCTCCGAATGCCTTTCCGCCCATAGCCTTCTTAGCTTCAAATCCTTCTGGAGCATTGGCCATTTCTTCTTCATTCACAAGGAATGGTCTGATGACAGCGTGAGGACATACATAAGAACACTGGTTACACTGGATACAGTTTTCAATATTCCATTCAGGAACATTAACAGCGATTCCTCTCTTTTCGTAAGCGGAGGTTCCCATTGGGAAGGTTCCGTCTTCTCTGCCGAGGAATGCAGATACAGGAAGGCTGTCTCCTTCTTGTGCATTCATTGGCTCAAGGATGTTCTTGATGAAATCAGGAACTTTTCTTTCATCTGCCTTTACTTCTACAGCGTTTGCCCATTCAGCAGGAACAGTAACCTTCACAAGAGCGTTTACGCCTCTGTCGATGGCTTCATAGTTCATGTTGACGATCTTTTCGCCCTTCTTGCCATAGGAAGCAACCACAGACTGCTTCAGATACTTCAGAGCATCTTCTACAGGAATGATGTTCGCAAGCTTGAAGAATGCGGACTGCATGATCATGTTGATTCTGGTGCCAAGACCAATCTCAGTTGCGATAGACTGTGCGTCTACGATGTAGAGGTTGATGTTCTTCTTGGCGATATCCTGCTTCATCTTCGCTGGAAGATGTGCATCTAAGTCTTCTGCTGTCCATGCGCAGTTCAGCAGGAAGGTTCCATTTTCTTTCAGGTTCTTTGTCATATCATACTTATTTACATAAGATGGGTTATGACAAGCTACAAAATCAGGATTCTGGATGAGATATGGGCTTCTGATCTTATTTTTACCGAATCTTAAGTGGGATACTGTGATACCACCGGATTTCTTGGAATCATAAGAGAAGTAACCCTGAGCATACATATCTGTATGGTCTCCGATGATCTTGATGGATGCCTTGTTGGCACCAACAGTACCGTCGGAACCAAGTCCCCAGAACTGACACTGTACTGTACCTTCAGCGGTAGTATCAATTTCTGCATGCTTTGGCAGAGAAGTATAAGTCACATCATCTTCGATTCCGATGGTGAATCCGTTCTTCACTTCGCCATAGCCAAGGTTTTCATATACTGCAAGAATCTGTCCTGGTGTAACGTCCTTGGAACCAAGTCCATATCTTCCACCTACGATTACAGGTCTTACATCAGCTTCGTAGAATGCGTTTCTGACATCCTGGTAAAGCGGCTCTCCAGCAGAACCTGGTTCTTTTGTTCTGTCAAGAACAGCGATCTTCTTTACAGTCTTTGGAATCGCGTTCAGGAAGTGCTTTGTGGAGAATGGTCTGTAAAGATGCACATTTATAAGACCAACCTTTTCACCCTTCTTGGTGAGGTAGTCTACAACTTCTTCAGCAGTGTCGCAAACAGATCCCATAGCAATGATTACATGCTCAGCATCTGGAGCTCCATGATAGTTGAACAGTCCGTAGTTTCTTCCTGTGATTTTGTTGATTTCTTCCATGTATCCTTCAACAATTTCAGGAACTGCAAGATAATATCTGTTAGCAGCTTCTCTACCCTGGAAATAGATATCAGGGTTCTGTGCGGTACCTCTTGTCACTGGTCTTTCTGAGTTCAGGGATCTGTTTCTGAATTCAGCAACAGCTTCCTTGTCCAGAAGTTTTTCCAGTTCATCATACTCAATGACTTCTACCTTCTGTACTTCTGAGGAGGTTCTGAAACCGTCAAAGAAGTTCAGGAATGGCACTCTGCTCTTAATGGAAGCCAAGTGAGCAACACCAGAAAGGTCCATGATCTGCTGTACATTGGATTCAGCAAGCATTGCAAATCCTGTCTGTCTAGCAGCCATAACGTCCTGATGGTCTCCGAAAATAGAAAGCGCATGAGCAGCAATGGCTCTGGCACTTACGTGGAATACGCCAGGAAGAAGTTCTCCTGCGATTTTGTACATATTTGGAAGCATGAGCAGAAGTCCCTGTGATGCTGTATAAGTGGTGGTCAGTGCTCCACCCTGAAGGGAACCGTGAACTGCTCCAGCTGCTCCTGCTTCGGATTGCATTTCAACAACCCTTACAGGCTGGCCGAAAATGTTCTTCATTCCTTTAGAAGACCACTCATCGACATTCTCACCCATTGTACTGGATGGGGTAATTGGATAGATGGCAGATACATCTGTAAATGCATACGAGATGTAGGATGCAGCCATATTTCCATCCATGGTTTTAGTTTTTCTCATGTCTATACCTCTCCTTAATATATATTTCTTAGAAATCCGGCCTAAAGATTTCTAAACTATAACTACGTTTCCGTAGGTTATAAACACATGAATTTGAGTATAGTTAATGATTTATCATTAGCTATACTCAAAAGACACAACATTATTATACAATATTTGAATGGCTTTTACCAATGGATTTTGGCACTTCTTTAGGTTTTATCTGTTTTTACTGTTTTTTCAGAACATCGCTGATGTCCTTTAATATCTCATCCGTGTCAACCTTTGTAAAATCAACGGTTTCAATATATTTAATGAGTTCTTCCTTTTTTCGCAATCTGGAAAGTGCAGTGGCTACAGCGGTCTTTTCTAAATCAGTTTCCTCAATTTTTGGTACAAGCTTTACATAATCTCTGATTGGTACGATGTCTCCATCTTTGGCAATACGAACATTATATCCATCACCTGACAGAAGCTCTTTGAGCGCTGTTGCTGCGGACAGATCTCCATGAGTCAGAAAAATTTCCTTGGGGCCTTTCCGTATGGATTTGACCCAGTTATAAAGTCCACGCCTGTCTGCATGGCCCGAAAGGCCGGAAAAGCTGTATATCTTTGCATGAACAGCAATATCCTCTCCGAAGAGATTCACTGTCTTGGCGCCATCTTGAATGATTCTGCCTAAGGACCCCTCTGCCTGATACCCCACAAAAATCACGCTGCATTCAGCCCGCCACAGATTGTGCTTGAGGTGATGCCTGATTCTTCCAGCCGTCGCCATTCCAGAAGCGCTGATGATGACGCACCCTTTTTTGGTGCGGTTCAGTTCCATGGAGTCTTCCACAGATTCTGTGAAAAACAGATTCCGGAATTCCAGCACATGGTCTCCCCTTCGCATTCTTTCCTGACTCTCCTCATCAAAATACCTGGAGTACTCTTTAAAAATCTGGGTGGACTTTGATGCAAGAGGTGAATCCACGTATACTTTCACGCCCCGCTCCAGTCTTCCGGCTTCCTGGAATTCATTGAGGATATATAAAAGTTCCTGCGTTCTGCCTACGGCAAAAGATGGAATAATAACATTTCCGCCTTTCCTGTAGGTTTCATTGATGATCTTGATGAGTTCTTCATGCTCTGTTTTGTTGTCCGGATGGAGTCTGTTGCCGTAGGTGGATTCCATGATGAGAAAATCTGCTTCCTCCACCTCCACAGGCTCTTTCATCAGCGGGATACCCTGATTTCCAAGATCTCCTGTATAGACAAGCTTCACCTTACGCTCCTCTTCCTGAATGAATAGTTCTGTAATGGCAGCACCCAGCATGTGCCCAGCTTCCAGAAACTGCATCTCAAAACCGGGGAAAAGGACTGTTCGCTGGTTGAAGTCAATGGCTTCAAAAAGGGTCAGTGCTCCTTCCGCATCTTTCACGGTATAAAGCGGTTCCACTGGATCCAGTCCTTTCCGCTGTCTTTTTTTATTCTCCCATTCCGCATCCTGTTCGTGGATGAAGGCAGAATCCATGAGAAGGATCTCTGAAAGAGCTTTGGCTGGTGGTGTAGCGAAAACTTTGCCTCGGAATCCACGCTTATAAAGCAGTGGGATGCGTCCGCTGTGGTCAATATGGGCATGAGAAAGAATCAGATAATCAATGGTAGATGGAATGAAGGCAAACACATCATTGCCTCTGTCTTTTTCATCCTTTCCCTGATAGAGTCCGCAATCTAGAAGAATTCTTTTATCCTTAACTCTTAGCAGATGACTGGAACCTGTAACGGTACCGGCTGCTCCTGAAAATTCAATACGCATAACTGATCCTCCTTGCTTTTGTTAGTATAATTATAACAATAATTGTCAGACTTTTGTGTTAACATTCTTTCTACCTTCACCGGGTTTGTTATAAAAATGACCATATATAAGTACAGAAGAACAGAATAATTGCAAAAAAACAGAGAAGCACACAAGAATGCGGCTTCTCTACATATAAACTGTACTAATTTCTGTAGTTATTTTGCGTATTTCTCAATGAGCTCCAGAATTTTTCCGGTAGCATTTCCAAGAGAGGAACTGCTCATTGCGTCCACAAAGGATTTCTGGTTTTCAGATAAGGATTTCAGGTTCATGAGAAGAGTGTCTTTTGTGAGGCTCTCCTCTTTTAAGACCATGGAGTAGCCCTCTTTTTCAAAACTCTCCGCATTTTCAATCTGGTCTCCTCTGCTGGATGCAGCGGAGAGCGGAATGAGAAGATGAGGCTTTCGAAGGGCTAAGAATTCAAAAATTGAATTGGATCCTGCTCTGGCCACAATAAAATCTGCAGCAGAAAGAAGATCCTTCATCTCTTCACCCACATATTCAAACTGTCTGTACCCTTTCAGGTCCTGATACTGAGGATTCATATTGTCCTTTCCACAGAGATGGATGATCTGATAGTCCTCCAGAAGCTGATCCAGAGCACTCCAGACGGTTTCATTAATTTTCATGGAGCCAATGCTTCCCCCCATGAAAAGAAGTACAGGTTTATCCTCCGTGAAACCGCAAAGATCGAGAGCTTTCTTCCGATTACCCTGAAACAGTTCTTCCCTTATGGGGCTGCCCACAAGGATGCCTTTTCCGGAAACTTTGGACAGAGTATCTGGAAAAGTCACCAGAAGATGATCCACAAATCTCAGTGCCAGTTTGTTGGCAAGACCTGGTGTCAAATCCGATTCATGGGCAAGGACAGGAATCTTCAGGGTTTTAGCCGCAGCCACCACTGGAACACTTACAAATCCGCCTTTGGAAAACACAAGATGGGGCTTTTCTCTTCTTAGAATGCCCAGCGCCTGAAAATAACCCGCCCCCACCCGGAAGGGGTCTGTGAAATTCTTCCAGTCGAAATAGCGTCGGAGTTTTCCGGATGAGATGGCAAAGTAAGGGATTTTCTTTCCTTCGATGATCTCACGTTCAATTCCATTTTGGGATCCTATGTATTTGATCTCATACCCCAGCTTATTTAGATAAGGCATAATAGCCAGATTCGGCACCACATGTCCGGCGGTTCCGCCACCGGTCATCATAATTTTTTTCATTTTACTCACTCACTCATTTATTCTCATTGGATATTGTACAGTGTTAGAAAACACATCAATTCAAACAAATCTATTATACCAGAGTTCTGAAGAAAAATTGAAAAGTTTTTTATGTAAATGTATTCACCGGAAACAGCCACTTAGCAGGTGGAACAATCTTTGATATAATGGTAAAAAACACGGAAAGCAGGGTGAGAACCATCAAACTTGTAGAGATCAAAGAACTGGATGAACAAAGCTATATCACCTATACTTCCGCATGGAAAGACAGAGATGAACCTTTATGCCCCTCCTCCTGCGATATGGCGGAACTTAGTTTTTCAGAGTGGCAGAAAAGAGAACTGTCACTTCAGAATGAAGCAACCCTTCCCCACGGATTTGTCCGTGCTGAAACACTTTTTCTGGTGGAGGACAACGGGTATATTCTTGGTGCTGTGAATCTCAGATATGCTATGACGGAAGATCTTTTGCGTTATGGTGGTCACATCAGTTTCGGCATCCGTCCGGAAGAACGAAAAAAAGGATATGGGTTCATCATCATGAAACTGGCCCTGAACCGGCTTCGGATAAATGGCATCCTGAAAGCGCTGGTTACGGTGAAAAGAAGCAATAAAGCAGCTAAAAACACAATAAAAAAGATTGGCGGAACACTGGAAAATGCCTATGAGGAAAATGGGCAGGTCATAGACCGGTACTGGATCGCATTATAAAAACGCTGGATTGGCTGCAATCCAGCGTTTTTTATTTTAAGCCGTGATGATTGTTGGGTAGGTGAGGTTATTTGGCATTGCTGCCCTGCTGGATTTATGCACCATAAAACCACTATCCGGATCAGGCTCTCTATAGAGTCCAGAAAGTGCCTCGTTAGGTGTAAAGTGAAGCTCCACCCGAAGGGCATTCCTTGGGACAATACTACGGAGCACTTCAGCCAGCGAGACCTTATGGGGTGACAGCACATCGTAGAGGTGAAAGGTGTCTCCTTCCATTTCTGCAAGGATGGTCACATCTTCTATCGGCTCCAGAATCATATCCTGAAATCCATGAACATAATAAAAAGGGAGAATATGCCTGTCCTCTTTGCTCCAGAGACGGTCGGTCACGGGCACAGAAGCCTTTTTCAGCGCCATGAGCTCTTCTAAGGTTTTTTCATAGAAAGCAGCTGGTTTCCTTCTTTGATATAAGCTTCTGCGGGGAGGAAACAGCGCACGGCAGGTACAGGTTCAAAACCAGCCCTTTGATAAAGGGACATTGCATCCTCATTGGCAAGAAGATAGATGAGATCTGTCTTTCCTTCAAAGTCCGCCAGAATCTTACGAAGAAGCTTCTCTGAGAGCCCTTGTCCCCGAAACTCTCTTCTGGTCATGACAGTGCCGATCTGAACTGCTTCATAAATTTCACCCTCCACTGTCAGTTTCATGAGATTTACAGAAGCATTGGCAAGGACTTGTCCATCTTCATGGAAGCAGTATGGAATGTAAGAATTTGTCCAGCATCCACTTTCTTCCCACAGATCAAACCGTATCCCAAAGATTTCTTTTGAAAGTTTGAAGAAAGATTCCTTCAGTATCTGGTTTTCTCTCACATGACAATCAAATCGCATCATCTCTCTATCCCCCTTCTACCAGACCGTTTTCTATATTTTATCCTGATTTTTCTTCTTTGAAAAGAAGCGGCATTCAAAGAACCCCCAAGAATCTCCTAAAAAGGAGATTAATGAGGGTTCTTTGATCGGGTAAATCTATATACATAAACAGATTCGGGTTTATCTGTCGATGCTGTTTTTAAGTCCCATAAAGATCTCCACCTGATCTTTATAAGGAAAACCTTCCATATCCCCTTTCACAAGGGTTGCCATGGCACCAACGGCGTTGGCTCTCTGGGCACACTCGGTAAGGCTGAGGTTCTCAAGATAGCCGGAAATAAATCCTGCTGCATATCCATCCCCTGCGCCTACGGTATCTACTGGGTGGTCTACGGTATAACCATGAACGAAGGCTTCAGTTTCTTTGTTTTTCACATAACATCCGCTTTTTCCGAGCTTCAGCGCAACGGTCTGTACGCCAAGCTTCAGGAAAGTGTCTGCAATTTCCTCAGGTTCTGTAAGACCCAGAAGGAGTTCAGCCTCTTCCTTGCCCGGAAAGAGAAGATCTGTGAGCTTCACCATCTCAAGAATGGTTTCTCTGGCTTCTTCTTCAGACCAGAGCTTCAATCGTATATTGGGGTCAAAGGAAATCAGCACACCACGTTTCTTTGCTTCCTTCACGGCATAGAATACCGCTTCACGCATCTCTTCGGAAAGAGCGAGGGAAATCCCTGTGACATGAAGAATCTTCGCGCTGGCGATGTACTCCATATCCAGGTCTTCCATCATCAGATGACTGGCGGCAGAACCTTTTCTGTAGTAATACACGTTCGGGTTCACCGTGGAAAAACGCTCTTTGAAAAGAATTCCGGTGGTGCGTTTGGGATCTTTTTTTACTCTGGAGACATCCACTTCCTCCCCCATGACCGTAGATTTGATGTATCTTCCGAATTCATCATCTCCCAGTTTGGAGAACCATCCTGCTTTGTGTCCAAGTCGTGCCAAAGCTATGGCCACATTGGACTCCGCACCGCCGATGGACTTGGTGAAAGTGCCTACATATCGTAGAGGACCTTGAGTTTCTGGATTGAAGAGCACCATGGTCTCTCCAAAAGTCACTACATCCATCTTCTACCTCTGTACTCTGCCTGAGCCATCTCCGCCCATGAGGGTCAGTACTTCTTCTTTGGAAACATGATTGGTGTCTCCAAGGATGGTATGCTTCAGCGCAGATGCTGCCACAGCAAATTCCAGCGCTTCCTGATAAGGCAGCTCTGTCACCAGACCATAAATGAGTCCAGATGCGAAGGAATCTCCACCACCAACACGGTCTACGATTCTAAGGTCATACTTTTTGGACAGATAGGATTTTTCTCCATCAAATAAAATGGCGGACCAGCCATTGTCACTGGCGGAATAGCTTTCTCTCAAGGTGGAAGCCACAAGCTTCACGTTGAACTTTTCGATGATCTGCTTTGCCACTTCTTCGTAAGCAGCATGGTTGATCTCACCCTTATGGATATCGGTGCCTTGAGCTTTGATGCCAAAGACTTTTTCTGCATCTTCTTCGTTGCCGATGCATACATCCACGTAGTCCATGAGCTTTGTCATGACTTCCTTAGCCTTTTCCTGACTCCAGAGTTTCTTTCTGTAGTTGAGATCCACGGAAACGGTGATGCCCTTTGCTTTTGCTGCTTTCAGTGCGGCAAGGGTCAGCTCTGCTGCGCTATCACTCAGTGCAGGGGTGATGCCTGTGAAATGGAACCAGTCAGCACCTTCAAAGATACCATCCCAGTCAAAATCATCACTTGTTGCTTCTGCAATGGCTGCGTGAGCTCTGTCATAAATGACTTTGGAAGGTCTCTGGGAAGCACCGGATTCCAGGAAATAAATTCCAAGACGGTCTCCGCCTCTTGAAATGAAACTGGTATCCACACCATATCTTCTCAGGGAATTGACGGCGCTTTGTCCAATTTCATTGTCTGGCACTTTTGTGACAAATCTGGTTTCCAGACCATAGTTGGATAAGGAAACACAGCAGTTGGCTTCTCCTCCACCATAACAGACATCAAAACTGTCCGCCTGGACAAATCTTTCGAATCCTGGGGTGGAGAGTCTCAGCATGATTTCTCCAAGGGTAACTACTCTTTTCATATTCCGGCTCCTTCTACTTTTTATTTTCTTGCTTCTTTGATTTTTTCAACAAACTGTTTGGCGATTTCTGTAATTTTTTCATATTCGCCTTTCTTTGCGGGTCCTGTAAGTTCCCCGCCTACGCCTACGGCGATACAGCCGTTCTTGATCCACTGGTCTACATTATCAAGGCTTACACCGCCTGTAGGCATCAGCACGGTCTGTGGCAGAGGTCCTTTGATGGCTTTGATGAAGTCAGGGCCAAATGCGCTGCCTGGGAATACTTTAATCACATCCACACCTGCTTCCATGGCGGTGATGATTTCTGTCAGTGTCATGCATCCTGCCATATAAGGGATCTGATATCTGTTGCAGAGTCTTGCGGTTTCAGGATCAAATCCTGGACTTACGATATATTCTGCACCGGCAAGAATGGCAATTCTTGCAGTTTCTGAGTCAAGCACTGTGCCCGCCCCAACAATGAGCGCCTCTTTGGGGAACTTCTTCTTCAGGGAAGAAATCACATACTGTGCACCAGGAACGGTAAAAGTAACTTCGATGGCAGGAACACCACCTTCAATACATGCTTTACTGATTTTTTCTGCCTGTTCCTCGCTGTCTGCACGAACCACCGCAACAATACCTGCGTCTATGATTCTGGTGAGGGTTTCAATTTTTGGGATCATAATGGGCCTCCTTTATTTTTAGTTCCACATAGTGGAACATGGTTCCATAATTTGAATGCAAGTTTATTTTACTCCATAACCCGTTTACTTGCAATCGGTTTATGGAAGATTTTCAGATATTCTTATCGTTTTTTATAGTACCCCAGATCTTCTGAGATTTTACGTTTGGTTTCCAGCATCGCTTCTTTTAAAGTATTGATTTTTTCTTCTGTCATTCGCTGAACGGGTCCGGAAATACTGAATGCGGCCACCGGTGTGTTTGTATAATCAAGAATCGCCGCCCCCATGCACTGAACCCCCAGTTCATTCTCTTCCCGATCTAGAGCAAAGCCGTTTTCTCGGATAGTTTCAAGTTCCTCAAGAAAGTCCGGAAGCTCTGTGATGGTATACTCTGTCAGCTTATGTACGCCCATTTGGGGCCATAGTTTTTGAACTTCCTCTTCTGAATAATAAGAGAGCATTGCCTTGCCGACGGAGGTGGCATATAAAGTGCCCCGCTTTCCGATGTTGGAGTACATGCGGATGGTGTTTTCTGTTTCCACTTTATCCACATAGAGGATTTCGTGTCCATCGGGAAGCACCAGATGGACCACTTCCTCTGAAAGATCCCGGAGCTTCTCAAGATAGGGCCGCGCTACCCTCAGCACGTCCATCTTCTCCACGGGTTTGGCTCCTAAGACAAACATCTTCATGGTCAGCTGGTATTTCCCTGTTTTTTCCAGCTGCTTCACATATCCGTTTTCCGTGAGAGTATAGAGAAGTCTGTGCACCGTGCCTTTGGAAAGACCGGAAGCCTCTCCCAGTTCCAAAAGACCCATGCCTTCTTTGGAGGAGGACAGAATCTCCAAAAGGGAGAGTGCTCTGTCTATAGACTGAACGGTATCTGCCACGATCTCACCCCCTGACCTGGAAGATCTCATGGATTTTTCTTTCCAGGAGCTCCGCCATTTTTTTATGACCTTCTGCATCAAGATGCATGTGATCCACTTCTCCCATGGAAAGATGGTTTCCGGCAGAGATAAAATGATATCCCGCCTCTTTGGCCATGGTGTGCAAAAAAGGAATCATCTCCTTGGTCTTCAGATCCGATTCTCTGCCCATGGAATGGAAGGCATTCTTTTCCTTATATAGCGGTCCGATGGGCGCGGGTGCAACAATAAGAATCTCCGGATCCTTCCCGTCCCTGCCGGTCATGGTGTTTTTTACCCTTCCCGCCAGTCGGATGATCCCCATGGCAATGTTCAGTGGTGTCAGAGCGAAACGTTCTTTGGCATCATTGGTGCCCAGAGTGATGATGATAAGATCCAGTGGTCTGTGGCTCATAATGCAAGGATAGATGTAGCTGTATCCGTTGAGACCTTCAAAAAGAGGGTCATCACAGGATGCTGTTCTTCCACTCAGTCCTTCCTCAATGATGTCATACTCTTCTCCAAGACTATTCTGAAGCAAAGAGGTCCAGCGGACTCCTTTTTCAAATCTGCTCTCATCTTCCGCATTATATCCCCATGTATTTGAGTCTCCAAAACATAATATTCTTCGCTGCATAGGTGTCTCCTTTTCGGTCTTTTATTATTATCATTTTTATTATGATGCAATTGTGGATGGATTTCAAGAAAGGAAAACAGTTACAAAAGAGAAGAGGACTCAAAGAGAATTGCTGTACCCTTTAGATACCAGAGGATGTGGGGTTCTGGGGCTCTTCTGGTTAATAGAATTTGTCATTTTATAGTCAATAATGCTCGTATATGATATAATTGTAACGCTAATTTAGAGGAGGAGTGAACATGAAAAAGCACATTAAGACCTTGACAAAAAGCACTCTAAAGAAGAGCGTTGCCAAGGGCGGATGCGGCGAATGCCAGACATCCTGCCAGTCTGCCTGCAAAACATCCTGTACCGTAGCGAATCAGGAATGTGAAAATCTGGACAGATAGGAACGCAAAGACCCTAAAGGGAAGGTTTATGATATAGACCCTTCCCTTTTCTCTTGAATCAACAAGCCCTGAAGGAGGCAAAAGATAAAAATGATACATAAATTTACGATGAACGGCGTACACATTGCCATGGATATCAATGGAGGCTCTGTGCACGTGCTGGATGAAATCACCTATGATATGCTGGACTATTATGAAGAGATCCGGGATGGAAAAATTACTCTTCAGGAGGCCATGGAGAAGCTTTCCAAGTATCCTCAGGTAGAACTGGCCTCAGCCTATGATGAAATCAGAACCTTGGAAGAAGAAGAACTCTTATATACAGAGGACCCTTATGAGACCATGGATTTCATGAAGAACCGAAAACCCGTCGTCAAAGCCCTCTGCCTCAATATTGCCCATGACTGCAATCTCATGTGCAAATACTGCTTTGCAAAACAAGGGGATTTTGGCGGAAAGAAATGTCTGATGCCTCTTGAGACTGGAAAAAAGGCTCTGGAGTACCTGGTGAAGAATTCCGGAAGCAGAAGAAACCTTGAGGTGGATTTCTTTGGTGGTGAGCCCCTCATGAATTTCCAGGTGGTGAAAGACCTGGTGCACTACGGCAGAGAGCTGGAGAAAGAGTATGATAAAAATTTCCGTTTCACCATCACCACCAATGGGGTGCTTCTCAACGACGAAGCCATTGATTTCATCAACACCCATATGGACAACGCGGTGCTTTCTCTGGATGGAAGAAAACAGATCAATGATGATATGAGACTGACCCTCACTGGAAAAGGAAGCTATGATGTGATTGTGCCAAAGTATCAGAAGCTCATTGAGAAGAGAGGCAATAAAAGCTACTATATCCGGGGTACATTCACCCGGGACAGCCTCGACTTTTCAGAAGATGTGAAGCATTTTAAAGAACTTGGATTTATCCATACCTCCATGGAGCCTGTGGTCTCCTCTGAGGAGAATCCCTATGCCATCCGGGAAGAGGATCTGCCTAAAATTCTCGAAGAGTATGAAAAACTTGCAGTGTACTATGCAGATCTCAAGGAGAAGAAGGATCCGTTCAGCTTCTTCCACTTCATGGTGGATCTGACGCAAGGACCCTGTGTCATCAAAAGAATTTCCGGATGCGGTGCAGGAACAGAGTATCTTTGCATCACCCCTGAAGGAGATCTTTATCCATGCCATCAGTTTGTGGGAAATGAAGCCTACAAGATGGGAAATCTGTATGACGAGGAACTGACACTTCCAAAAGAAATGCAGTCCATGTTTAAAGAAGCGCATATCTACCGCAAAGAAGACTGCAAAACCTGTTTCTCCAAGTTCTACTGCTCCGGAGGATGTCATGCCAATGCACTCAGTTTCAATGGCGATATTCTGAAGCCTTATGGAATCGGCTGCGAGATGCAGAGAAAAAGACTGGAATGCGCCATCATGGTAGAAGCGAAAAGAATGCTCAGTGAAGAGGAGGAAGCACCAGAAGAAAAGGTGCTGTTCCTGTAAATGGACATGGAAAAGCGGCCACTGATCAAAGCGCTGGAAACCTACACGAAGGAGGAAACCTCCCGTTTTCATATGCCTGGACACAGGAACGGGAAAACGGTCCCCTCTCTTGCGTTTCTGCAAGAGCATCTTTATGACTTTGATGTGACGGAAATCAATGGGACAGACCATCTGCATTATCCGGAGGAAAGCATCAAAGCATCCCAGATTCTGCTGGCAAAGGCCATGGGATCCAAAGAAAGCTGTTATTGTGTCAATGGTTCCACCGCAGTGAACTACGCCATGATTTTTGGGCTTCTTAAGCCAGGAGATGAGGTGCTTCTTGAACGAAGCTGCCATCAGAGTGTTTTCCAGGCGCTAGGACTAAGAGGCCTAAAACCCAGATTCATAAAGCCGCAGCTGGATCCGGAATGGGCCTTGCCTTTGCCTCCGGCTTTAACGGATATCCAGGAAGCCTATGAGAAGTATCCCATGATCAAAGCTGTGATCCTCACCTCCCCCAATTATTATGGAAAGGTGGCGCCACTAAAAGAAATCTCGCATTTTCTCAAGATGCGCGGTCTGTACCTCATAGTGGACGAAGCCCACGGTGCTCATTTCGCCTTTTCAGACAAGCTGCCTCCCACAGCCATGGCTATGGGAGCCCATGTCTCCTCTGTGAGTTTTCATAAAACACTCCCGGTGCTGACCCAAGGAGCCGTGCTTAATCTTTCAGAAGATCTTCAGGAAAGTGAACGGTCAAGAATCCGTCATTATCTGCGGGTGTTTCAAACCAGCAGCCCTTCCTACACTATGCTGGTGTCCATGGAAAACGCCCGGGCTCTTATGGAAGAAGAAGGCGAAGCACTGTATGATCAGCTTCTGGGAGAAGCGAGGCTTCTGCGAGAACAGCTCGCCCGCATCCCTCAGGTGGAGGTGTACGGAAATGAGGATGCCTTCACCGATGCTGCCCGCCTTGTGATCAGGACACCATTACCCGGTGAATTTCTCATGGGAGAGCTGAGAAAAAAACATAGGATCCAAGCAGAAATGACCCTTGGCAATAGTGTAGTCTTTATCCTCTCTCCCTTTGACAGAAAAGAGGATCTGGAAAGACTTCCAGAAGCGATAGCTGCCGTAAGGACAGAAAATGAAGAGCTGTGGGCTGGCCCTGTTTCTCCATTCATTCTGCACTACAGTGAGGAGATGGAGCTTCTTTATGATCTGGAAGAAATACTGTTTCTCGAGCAGGAAGAGATTCCAGTGGAAAATGCTTTTGGCAGAATATCTGCTGAAACCATCACACCTTACCCGCCAGGCATTCCGCTAATTCTTCCGGGAGAGCGGATTGGAGAGAAAGAAGTCAGGCTTCTTATAGAACTGTTTCAGGGCAACGGCATTTTAAAATCTGCCAGCAAGAGCAAAATGGGTATCACCGTTCTAAAATAAAAGGAAGACCTCAAATGAGAGGCCACTGAAAAAGTCTAATAAACTAGATCCGAGAAATTATCTCAGGTCTTTTTTATTGTAGTGGCATAATTAAATATATTTATTGCATATAATTTAAATATATGATATAATAAGTATAT
>RCMY010000124.1_pt1 | contig 71361 bp, 70 predicted proteins | sample 2041341 | NCBI WGS metagenome assembly RCMY01 (sample SAMN09708234, study PRJNA481090) | Marine sediment metagenome, whole genome shotgun sequencing project. | reverse complement strand
GATTTTACGACCAAACCCTTTCATTTACACAAAGTTACCAATGCCATATTAAAGGCTATGACCGCCATGGAAGTCGGTGGCATTGCGGATGCCGAACGGGTTTCGGAAAAAGTATATGCGGGTCTTCTCGAACGAAAGAAACAGGACGAGACGTATGTGCCTACCGTTGAGGAGGTACAGGATTTCGTCGAGAAAAAACTCATGGAAACGGAGTTTTTCGAAGTGGCCAAGGCGTACATTCTGTATCGTAACGAGCAGGCGCAAAAACGCAAGAGCAACATATTCGAAAAGCGAATTATGTTGAAGCCATACGAGTATCCGGCCCTGTACGAATATGTACCTGCCATTCGACATTCATACTGGATCCATTCCGAGTTCAACTTTACTAGTGACATTCAGGATTTTAAGACTCGATTGTCGGAAACTGAGCGCAGTGCCTTGAAAAACACCATGCTCGCCATCTCCCAGATCGAAGTGGCCGTCAAGAGCTTTTGGGGCGATATCTACCATAAGATGCCCAAGCCCGAAATAGGCTCCGTAGGGGCAACTTTTGCGGAAAGCGAAGTCCGTCACGCGGATGCTTATTCCCATTTGCTCGAGATTTTGGGCCTTAACCAAGAATTCAAGAATCTTAAGAAAAAGCCGGTGATGATGAAACGGGTGCAATACCTGGAAACCGCCCTTAAAAATGCTAAAAGTGACGATAATAGGGAGTATTCGGAATCTATATTGCTCTTTTCCCTTTTCATTGAGCATGTATCCCTGTTTTCCCAATTTTTGATTATTATGGCCTTTAACAAGCATAAAAATATGTTGAAGGGCATTTCGAACGTGGTCGAGGCGACATCCAAGGAAGAACAGATACACGGGGATTTCGGAATCGACATTATTAAGATTATCAAGGATGAAAATCCCGACTGGTTCGATGAGCAGCATGCGCTCATGATTCAGCAAATGTGCGAGGACGCCTTTAAGGCCGAAAGCAAGATCATAGATTGGATCTTTGAGAAGGGCGAACTCGATTTCTTGCCCAAGGCCGTAATCAATGAATTTATCAAGAACCGATTCAACAATTCCCTTACCAGTATAGGCGTCGATAAAATTTTCGAGATAGATGAAGTCCTGTTAAACCAAACGGAGTGGTTCGATGACGAGATTATCGGCACCAAACACGGTGATTTTTTCGTGAAACGCTCCATCAATTATAGCAAAAGAACCCAAAGTATAACCAGTGATGACCTTTTTTAAATGAACGATCCAGAAACTACATTAGACACACAAACAACATCAATTTCTAAGGGCGACCAGCTTGTAAACGCAAGAAAAGACGCACTTAAAAACCGCAGACCGCAAGACCAAAGCGGTTTCGAATGGCTTACTGAACACAGCCGTAATTTTCTGGCCTCAGGCTATTTGACCGAAGGGGTGAGTCCCGAACAACGCATCCGAGAAATTGCAGATCGGGCCGAATACCTTTTAGATATGCCCGGTTTTTCCGATAAGTTCTACGGTTATATGTCCGAAGGATTTTTCTCCCTCGCATCGCCGGTATGGTCTAATTTCGGAAAAGAAAGAGGACTTCCCATCAGCTGCTTCGGGTCACATATCGATGATGATATGGGCAACATTTTATATACACAGTCCGAAGTGGGCATGATGTCAAAACTAGGTGGTGGTACTTCGGGATATTTCGGCAAGATACGTCCTCGTGGCGCGGCGGTTAAAAATAATGGCCAGGCTTCCGGATCCGTGCATATAATGCAACTCTTTGAATCTATGGTCGATGTGGTCAGTCAAGGATCCGTACGCCGAGGTCGATTTTCTCCGTATCTGCCCATCGAACATCAGGATATTCTGGAGTTCCTCGAAATCGGGACGGAAGGAAATCCCATTCAAGAGCTTACCCACGGCGTCACCGTAACCGATGCCTGGATGCAAGAAATGATTGAAGGCGATGTGGCCAAAAGAGCCATTTGGGCAAAGGTATTGCAGCGTAGGGGAGAGATGGGATATCCTTATATATTCTTTAAGGACAATGCCAATAATGGTGCGGCCGATGTATATAAGGATAAAAACCACACCGTTTATGCCAGTAACCTGTGTACCGAGATTATGTTGCCCTCAAATGAAGAATGGTCTTTCGTATGTGTATTGTCTTCCGTGAACGTGTTGCACTACGACAAATGGAAAAATACCGATGCGGTGGAGACTATGGTCCATTTCTTGGATGCCGTAATTACCGAGTTCATAGAAAAGCTGGAAAGCTACCGTGATTCCGAAAGCCGCGAAGATCGCCAGACCTTCCTTTTTATGGAACGTGCTTATAATTTCGCCAAAGATAACCGGGCGTTGGGTCTTGGGGTCTTGGGATGGCATTCGTTGCTACAGTCCAAAAAACTGCCGTTCAACAGTCAGGAGGCCTATAACCTGAACAGCGAGATTTTCGAGAGTATCAAAAAAAGGTCCTACAAAGCCTCCGAAGCCTTGGCGGAGAAATTTGGTGAACCGGCCGTACTCAAAGGCTATGGAAGGCGCAACGCTACCTTGAACGCAATTGCACCTACTACGTCGTCGGCATTTATTCTTGGACAGGTTTCCCAAGGTATCGAGCCTATCTGGTCCAATGTATATGTTAAGGATATCGCCAAGGTAAAAACCACGATAAAAAATCCATTTTTAGAAGAGTTATTGGAAGAAAAGGGCCAAAGCACGACCGAGGTTTGGCGAAGTATCCGCGACAGGGACGGCTCCGTACAGCATTTGGATTTCTTGACCGACAATGAAAAGGAGGTTTTCAAGACCTATTCCGAAATAGATCAAATGGATATCATCTACCAAGCGGCCAACCGCCAGAACCATATCGATCAAGGACAATCCGTCAACATCATCGTTCACCCCGATATGCCCGTGAAGGAAATCAATAAAATACACGTAACCGCATGGAAACTGGGACTAAAATCGCTCTACTACCAACACAGTATGAACGCCGCCCAAAAATTCAAGCAGAAGAAAGATTGTGCCAGTTGTGAGGCATAGGGACGATTTAGAAATACCCTACCCGTTTCTACTTGTTCTTTTGCTCGCCAACCATGTTAAAAATACTCGTCGTAGCTACGGCTATGCCTGCGTTTTTCGCCATGTTGGTGATTGTAACCCTGTCACTTGAGTTCGTTACGAAACCAGCGACTGTGCCAACCTGACAAAAGCTGCTCCCGGAATGTTATGTTTGCACTGGGCACGGCAGAAAGCGAGTGCTTAGTACTTAAAACTAACCGCAATTTTGAAAATCGACTTTCTATTTGAAAGTCGATTTTTTTTGGTCGCTATCAGACTAAAATTTCAGATTCCCTCGACGCTTCGGAGCCAAATCCCAAATTCTTCCGCTCCGCTACCGCTTGCCTTCCTGACGGTTATTCAGGTCTGTGACTAGTGGCCGCAAGTGTAAGCACGACCTACCCTGTAAGAGTAAGTATGACCAGCACATCAGCGTAATCTCCCCAACCCGAGTAATCACCCCAACTTGAGTAATCGCCTCAACAGGAGTCATCACCCCAACAAGAGTCATCGCCCCAACAAGATTCATCACCCCAACCATAGAAACCATAAAACCTCATCAAACCAATAGTCCTGTTAATCCCGAATGTTAAAATTTATCTTTTTATTTAGATTTATTACAAATAGTCTTGCCAAATAGGATTTCGTATTTTAGATTTGCGCATCTATTTAAAATAAGTCTAAATAAATATAGTTCTGATGTTCAAACCGAATTTAATATTTTCTGTTTTATTGTTTTCGTCCTTTGTAATGGCACAGACGAATACAGATTCCATTACCACGAACCCACAAATCCAGTTGAATGCCGCCCAACGTTTGCTTTCGGGAAATTATGCATCCGCGGTTACCGTTGGTGCCTACGCGGAAATGAACTATAATCAGCCCGAAGGCGATAACGGGGAGCTGGATGTACAGCGGATGGTTTTGTTGTTCGGTTACCGTTTCGACGAAAAAACACAGTTCGTAACCGAAGTCGAGCTAGAACATGTCAATGAGGTATTCGTTGAGCAGGCGTTCGTAAACTACAATGTGGTAAACAACGTCAACTTGCGTGGCGGATTGATGCTTGTGCCCATGGGCATCATAAATGAGTATCATGAACCGACGACGTTCAACGGTACGGAAAGGCCGGCCATGGACAATGTAATCGTTCCCACGACCTGGCGCGAGTTGGGTGTCGGGGTATCGGGTAGGTTCGACGCTATTTCTATGGGTTATCAAGCTTATGTATTCAATGGATTCAAATCTACCGAGGCCGATGGGGAAGGTGGTGTTTCGGGATTTTTAAAAGGCTCGAACGGACTCAGAAGCGGTCGTCAAAAAGGTATTCAGTCGACGGTTAGCAGTCCGACCCTATCCACCAAACTGGATTATTATGGAATTCCAGGTCTTCGGCTTGGATTCTCTACGTATTTCGGCAAAACTCAAGCGACCGATGAGGTCGAGGATATTAATGGAGCCAATATCGGCATAGCCATGTTGGGTCTTGATGCCCGATACGCCTATCAAAGATTTACGGCAAGGGGACAATTTATTCATGCCGCTCTCTCCGACACCGAAGACTACAATGCCCTTACCGAAAGAGATTTAGGTAGTGCCCTGCAAGGTTGGTATGTCGAAGGGGCGTATAACTTGCTTCCAACTGCTAAAAAACAAAAACTTTTTGCATTCGCCCGCTATGAAACTTATGATACCCATGCCGATACCGCTGGCGGATTGGAAGACAATTTGGCCTACGACCGAACCGATATCACTACCGGATTGACCTATCATATCGCTCCGGGCGTTGTAGTAAAAGGCGATTATCAGTTTAGGACCAATGCTCTTGAAGGAGATGATGTAAAAGACCTACTAAACTTTGGTATAGGGCTTTGGTTTTAAGACCAGGTCATTGTAAGGGGCAATACATTCAGGTGTAAACGACGATGCGATCTGTTGAACTAGGTCGGGAAGGTGCAACTGAGTGTTCTCTCTCTAAAAAAGAAAAGCTTGTAATTCCGTAACCCTTATTATTAATTTATTTCCTTATACTTATTGAGATTCAATCTAAATTGATACATTTGTGGTATGCGAATCGGCAATTACTTATTAATATTTTCAGTAACGACATCTTTGTTACTTTTAGGCTTCGGGCTTCCGGAGAATCTTGAAAAGAAAGTCTACAAAGAAATCGAAAAACTGTTCGAAATTTCCGAATTTTCAATAGATGCCGTTGTGATTCCTGAGGCTTTGAATGACGGACTTCCTATAAAGATAACCTCCGATAATTTTTTCAAATTATCCAAGGGCGCCGATGAGATGGGATACATATTTGTAGACCAGGCCCCTAGTAAGACCGCCAAGTTCGATTATATGGTCGTTTTCGACAAAGAGCTTAAAGTGATACATTCCAAGGTATTGATCTATCGCGAGGAGTACGGCGGCGAAATCGGAAGCAAACGTTGGCTTAAACAGTTTTTAGGTATGTCCGGAAAGGACAGGGTTAGCAATAAAACCAATATCGACGGTATCTCCGGTGCCACGATTTCGGTACGTTCCATGACAAATTCTATGGATAATCTCTTGCAAACTATCGGTATACTCCAAGAAAACCAGGTCCTGTAATGCGTTACAATGGTCTTCTGTACGCCTTTCCCAAAGAAATCAAAATCTTTATCGGCTCGTTCGTTGTTGTTCTGTCCATAGGATTTTATACCGGACTGTTATTCGTAAATCAGACCAGTACCACGACCCCATCGGGAATTGAAGAAAATTATTTGGGCAATGAAGAAGATGAGGCTGCCGAGGAAATGAAATTCAAGAAAGGCCAGCGTGAAATGCTCACCATTATACATACGCATATCCTATCCATGTCCTTAATCTTTTTTCTTTTAGGTGGATTGGTCTGGATAGCCAAGCTTCCCAAGGGTCTTAAACTTTTTCTGACAATCGAACCCTTTATTTCCGTTATGCTCACTTTTGGTGGTATTTATTTTTTGTGGATAGGTATGCTTTGGATGAAATATGTGGTCGTCTTCTCAGGGATTTTGATGACGGCTACGTTTACGGTTTCAGCGTTTTTGGTACTTTACCAACTAGGTGCAAAGCCCGTGAAAAGACTATGACGGATAACCGATAAAATTCACTACATTTGCACGCAATTAAATCCATAATTGCATGCAAGCCCACACCGATAAAATTTTAGGCGAAGGTCTCACCTACGACGACGTACTGCTCGTCCCCGCCTATTCCGAAGTACTTCCCAGAAAAGTTAACATCCAATCTAAATTTTCACGGAACATTACTATCAATGTACCCATTATTTCCGCGGCCATGGATACTGTGACCGAATCGCAAATGGCCATTGCCATGGCACAAGAAGGCGGCATCGGGGTCTTACATAAGAACATGACCATCGAGCAGCAAGCCATCAAGGTGCGCAAGGTAAAGCGGGCCGAAAGTGGTATGATCATTGATCCGGTAACCCTGCCTTTAGATTCCCAGGTCAAGCATGCTAAGGCGAATATGAAGGAATACAGTATTGGAGGTATTCCCATTGTCGACGACGAAGGGAAATTGCTCGGTATCGTAACAAACCGCGATTTGCGTTTCGAAAAGAACAATGAGCGACCGATTTCCGAGGTCATGACCACTGAAAATTTAGTTACGGTAGGAGAGGGGACTTCCCTCGAACAGGCCGAGGATATCCTTCAGGAACATAAAATAGAAAAATTACCTGTAGTTGACGATAATAACAAATTGGTCGGCCTTATTACATTTCGGGATATTACCAAATTGACGCAAAAACCAATAGCTAACAAAGATACCTACGGCAGATTACGGGTAGCCGCTGCCATTGGGGTCACTCCCGATGCGGTAGAAAGGACCGCCGCCTTGGTAGATGCCGGTGTAGATGCTGTGGTAATCGATACTGCGCACGGACATACCAAGAGCGTTGTAACTGTTTTAAAGGCAATTAAGAAGAAATTTCCTGATCTCGATGTTGTTGTCGGCAATATCGCTACTGCGGAAGCAGCTAAATATTTGGTCGAGGCCGGTGCTGATGCGGTGAAAGTAGGGATAGGTCCTGGATCTATTTGTACCACTAGGGTCGTCGCCGGCGTCGGGGTTCCCCAATTCTCTGCGGTTTTAGAAGTGGCAGCCGCTATCAAAGGCAGTGGCGTTCCTGTAATTGCCGATGGTGGTATCCGCTATACCGGCGATATTCCCAAGGCCATAGCTGCGGGGGCGGATACCGTTATGCTTGGCTCTTTACTTGCCGGCACAAAAGAATCCCCTGGGGAAACAATTATCTACGAGGGGCGGAAATACAGGTCCTATCGCGGTATGGGTTCCGTCGAAGCCATGGAAGAAGGCAGTAAGGACCGCTATTTCCAGGATGTTGAAGATGATATTAAAAAATTGGTGCCCGAAGGTATCGTAGGTCGTGTACCTTATAAAGGCGAGCTCTACGAAAGTATCCATCAGTTTGTCGGCGGATTGAGGGCCGGAATGGGCTATTGTGGCGCCAAGGATATTCCCACTTTAAAGGAGAGTGGCCGTTTCGTAAAAATCACATCCAGCGGTATTCATGAAAGCCATCCTCATGATGTAACCATTACGAAGGAGTCGCCGAATTATAGTCGATAGATTATTTCGAAATCAATTTGGACGAAGTTTTACATTGTTTTAAAAATAAAAAACGACTTTTCCAAAATTTGAAAGCAACCTTTTCCTGTTTTATCCATCTTTTAATAAAGCATTAAATGATAAAAAGGATAAGTTTGATCATGTTTACCATGCTCTTATGCACATGTTCCGATAACGATGATACCGTCATCTTAAAGGATAATCCAGAATTAAGTGGAACATGGTTGCTTGTAGAGCAATATTTGGACCCAGGGGATGGTAGTGGGGATTTTAAGAAAATGGATAGTAAAAAAACCATTCAATTTCTTGAAGATGGAATGTTCAGGTCAAAGGGAAAATTATGCAATTTGGATACTGATTCCGGACCGGACATCTCCGGGAAGTATGTAATCAACGATATCCTGACCAAATATTCGTCCGAAAATCATCTGCTTCCAGAAGGATGTGATTTCGAGGATTACAGAGTCTATATTCATTTGGAAGGAAGTTCACTGATATTGTCATACCCTTGTTTCGAAGGCTGCGCACAAAAATTCAGGAAGAAGTAGGAAGGGTGATTTCAGCTGCGACTTTGTCAGAATATTTTTGAACTTGAACTTACGCTTGAACTTTAATTTTACCTCCCAGTCGCTCCGCTATAAGCCTTCCAGTCCTTCTCCTTGTAAATATTGTCCCCAAAGTATTTGGCGATATCCAGAAAAGGTTTTGGTTTTTGGTAGCCCGGGACTGGGGAGAGCATATTCATTTCCTCATCCAAAAATACAGTGGTCGGGTAGCTTAAACGCCCTTGCATTAAGGTAGCGGCGAATTCGTGGTAGCCGTTTCGGCCTTGTGGTACGAACTTGTAGGTCTTTCCTTTGAACTCGATGGGTTCTTTTCCTTCACCATCCAATTTGACCATATAGAAATTTTCGGCCATATAAGCGGCAACTTCAGCATTTTGAAAGGTATCCTTATCCATCTTTTTGCACCAACCACACCAATCCGTATACACATCGATGAATATTTTCTTCGGATTTTTTTCAGTGGAAACCAATTCCGCGGCCTCACTCCATGAGAGCCATTCGACTTCTTGGGCAGTAACGGAAAGACAGGAGAGACCGATACCAATAAAAAGGATTGTTTTGGAAATATAGTTCGAGATCGTTTTCATAAAGAAGGATTTATTGTGGAAGAATTCCAACAACCATACCAGAACAACGAAAATATCGATACTTTATTTTACACCGACCTTTTCCTTTTTGGAAGTATCTTTTTTTGCGAATAGATCTTTCACATCCACCTGATGCTTTATAAGGTCGTCGAAGGTTTCACGTTCCCGAATCAAAATAGCTCTGCCGTCGTGCCATAGCACCTCGGGCGGGCGGAAACGGGAGTTGTAATTGCTCGCCATAGTAAAGCAATACGCCCCGGCATTTTTAAAGCAAAGAACGTCACCCTCTGAAATTTCGTTGATGCGCTTGTTATTGGCAAAAGTATCAGTTTCGCAGATATAGCCGACAACGGAGTAATAGCGCTCCCGGCCTTCGGGATTAGATATATTCAATATTTGATGTGTTGCCCCATAGAACATCGGCCGAATCAAATGGTTGAAACCGGAATCGATACTCGCGAATACCGTCGATGTCGTTTGTTTTACCACGTTGACACGGGCCAAAAAATGGCCTGCTTCACTGACCAAAAATTTACCCGGCTCGAAGGCCAAAGTTAATTCCTTGCCATAGGCTTTACAGAATTCGTTGAAGCGGGCACTCAATTTTTTTCCGAGCTCCTCGACGTTCGTTTGTATGTCTCCTTCTTTATAAGGTACTTTGAAACCGCTGCCGAAGTCAATAAAATCCAGATTTTTGAAATTTTTCGCGGTCTCGAAAAGAATTTCCGAAGCGTAAAGAAAAACATCGATATCCAAAATATCGCTACCAGTATGCATATGTATACCGTTCACATGCATTTTCGTCAACTCGACGATTCGCAGCAAATGGGGAATCTGATGGATACTGATACCAAACTTGGAATCGATATGACCCACGGAAATCTTGGTATTTCCACCTGCCATGACATGTGGATTGATGCGCACGCAAACGGGAATATCAGGATGCTTGTTGCCGAACTGCTCCAATATCGATAGGTTATCGATATTGATGCGAACCCCTAATTTCGATGCTTCCTCGATTTCTTCCAAAGATACGCCGTTGGGTGTAAAGATGATATCCTCGGGTTTGAAACCTGCCAATAATCCCAATTGAACCTCTTGAATGGAAACGGTATCGAGACCGCTGCCCAAGCTATTCATCAATTTGAGTATCGCGATGTTCGAAAGGGCCTTGGCCGCGTAGTTGAGCTTTAAATTTTTAACGCCACTGAAAGCATTCGTCAGGCGTTGGAACTGGGAGACTATTTTTTCCGAATCATAAACATAGACGGGATCTCCGTAGGTATCGGCAATTTTTAGTAGATCGGCATTTTTCATGGACTTCATAAATTTGATACAAAGCTAACACCTTCATCCGATATGGACAAAGAATCCCAATGAAATATAAAAAATACAACAATTTGTTGTTTTTGTAACATTTTTAAATTGATTTATCTTCTCTCACCCAAAATCCCAGACGTACAACAAGCATTATTGTAAGTTGTCGATTATTCTTTTGAGTCGTACATTTATCAAAATTTGAAAACCCTATGAAATTACCTTTGTTCCCTTTACAATCTATATTTTTTCCCGGTGAGACCGTCCCCCTCCACATTTTCGAGGAACGCTATAAACAGCTGATACAAGACTGTAGAAGAGAGGCGGTCACGTTTGGTATTCCAGTCTATATCAATAATAATGTGGCCTTTGGTACCGAGGTACAGCTTGTAGAAATCGTTAATTCCTATGAAAGTGGTGAAATGGATGTTATCTGCGTAGCAAGGCAGGTTTTCCGGATTCTTAGTTTTGACAATGAGATGGAAGGAAAACTTTATGCAGGCGGCGAAATCGAGTTTTTGGACAATGTGAACGACGCCGATAAGAATTTGAAAAGCGAGGTGCTCGAAAATTTGCATGAACTTTACGAACTTATGGATGTGCCCTTTACGCCACTGCCGGTAGAAAAGTTCAACAGCTATGTTCTCGCACATAAGATGGGACTTTCATTCGAGCAAGAGTATCACTTGTTGCAATTACGTAAGGAAAGTGAGCGGCTGGCCTTTATCAAATCCCATTTGATTTCGACCATTGCGGTCTTGCAGGAAGTCGACCGCACCAAACAAACAATAGAGATGAACGGCGATTTTCGAAATTTCGATCCGCTCGATTTTAAGGATTTTAAGATTTAGTGGGTAGTCGCAGTAGGCAGTATATAGTTATTGTGCCTTGGACATGTTTAACACTAACCCAAACCATATAACCCCATAACCGCATAAATTTATACACCAGCAAACTTTTCGAACCTGAACTTGACACTTGAGCTTGAACTTTAATTTACTGCCAACTAAAATTTGTTACTTTTGTAACTGAACCTAAATACACCCTAATATATGAATCTTCACGAATACCAAGGAAAAGAGATATTGGAGAGCTTCGGTGTGCGCATTCAGCGTGGCATCGTAGCCCACAACGCCAAGGAAGCCGTAGATGCGGCCAAACAGTTGACCGCAGAAACAGGAACGGGCTGGCACGTTATCAAGGCCCAAGTGCATGCGGGTGGCCGCGGAAAAGGCGGTGGGGTGAAACTGGCGAAAAACCTAAAAGAAGTAGAGGAAATTGCGGGTGATATTATTGGAATGAACCTGATTACCCCCCAAACCTCTGCCGAAGGTAAAAAAGTACATCAGGTACTGGTGGCTGAAGACGTGTATTATCCAGGGGATAGCGAGACTAGCGAATTCTATATGTCCGTCCTGTTAAACCGGGCGACCGGAAGAAATATGATCATGTATTCCACCGAAGGGGGAATGGACATCGAGGAAGTCGCCGATAAGACGCCTCATCTAATTTTTAACGAGGAAATTGATCCGGCTGTGGGACTGATGCCATTTCAAGCGCGAAAAATTGCTTTTAATCTGGGACTTTCAGGGATGGCATTCAAGGAAATGACCAAATTTGTTACCTTCTTGTACAAGGCCTATGTGGAAAGTGATGCGAGCATGTTTGAAATCAATCCGGTGTTAAAGACCTCGGATGATAAAATCATGGCAGTGGATGCCAAGGTGTCTATTGATGACAATGCACTTTTCCGAAGGAAAAAATATGCAGAAATGCGCGATTTACGCGAGGAAAACCCGATTGAGGTAGAAGCCCGTGCGGTCGGACTCAACTACGTTGATTTAGACGGAAACGTCGGTTGTATGGTTAATGGCGCCGGATTGGCAATGGCCACAATGGATCTTATAAAAATGGCTGGTGGCGAACCCGCCAACTTTTTGGACGTAGGCGGTACCGCAGATGCAAAAAGGGTAGAGGAGGCCTTTCGCATTATTTTAAAAGACGATGGTGTCAAAGCCATATTAATCAATATTTTTGGGGGTATCGTACGTTGTGACCGTGTGGCGCAAGGTGTTGTAGATGCTTACAAGAACATGGGCGATTCTATGAAAGTACCCATTATAGTTCGCTTACAAGGAACGAACGCAGAATTGGCCAAGGAAATCATCGATAATTCCGGTTTGGCGGTACACTCGGCCGTACAGTTTCAGGAAGCTGCCGATAAGGTGAAGGAGGTCCTGAGCTAATTCAGAATTACTAAAGGAAATTGTGAAAGCCGTGCTGTTGTAGACAGCACGGCTTTTTTATTAAAATTATGTTAAATTCAAATTCAATGGTAACAGATTGATTTCTGTACCGTCTTTATAATAATATCATCAATCATTAATAATCAATTCCTGAAAAAAACCGTTCATCAGCGGTTCAGGATTTTAAAACGAGGAAGTCATGAGAAAACTTAGTGTAGTACTGATAGCTGCAATGCTATTATCCGTAGGAAATGTTTTTGCAAATGGAGTGACCACGGTCGATCCTTCGAAAAGCCTATCCTTCCAAATTTCGCAACTTTTGAGCGATAACACCTTCACCCAAAATGAAGTGGAACAGATTGCCCAGGTAAGGTTCACACTGAACAACGAACATGAAATTGTGGTGCTATCGGTCGAAACCGATAATAATCTCTTGGAGGGATTTGTAAAGCAACGTTTAAATTATAAAGAAGTGGAACTGGACACTTACAAAGAAGGTCAATTGTTTACCATTTCAGTACGTATTCAGGGCTAAGAAACGGTTTGCAACCATTAAAAATCCTGATTCGATTAATTTCGAATCAGGATTTCTTTTTGTTCTTATATTTTACATTGGTGATATCTGAATCGATTTTTTTACGCTGTTGCGCCTTAAAACTTGGGGTTTTTCTTTCGACGGATTTCGTAATCTTTTTTGATAGCACATCTCCCGGTTGTTTCGGATTTTCCTTGGTGCCTCTTAGATGAATAACAAGACCATTCAAGAAATTACGTAAGACCTGATCACCACATTCCATATAATTAGGATGGTCTTCCTTTCTAAAAAAAGCCCCCAACTCGCTCTTACTGATTTTAAAATCCGCCAATTTTAAAATGTCTACTATTTCATCGTCCCTAAGCATTAAGGCCACCCGTAGCTTCTTAAAAATATCGTTGTTCGTCATTCTCCAATTTTTTTGACAAGATAAAGCAAATAAAATGTTTTAGTGTGCCGTCGAGAGTATTAACATAGTGTCGCATACGAAAACACTATTTTTACGTTAGTGTATTGAACATTTCCCCAAAACTGTTATATGAGCTCCCATAAAGAAAAACTGAGTATTCTCTCAGAAATGATTGCTTTCGCAAAAGTAGATGACGAGGTCAAAGAACCGGAATACAGCTTTCTGCTGGGCGTAGCTTCCCATCTCGAGGTGGACAGGGAAAGCTTTGACGCACTTTTCGAGACCAAAGCGGAACATATCGTTCCGAAAACGCAAGCGGAGCGTATCTTGCAGTTCCACAGGTTGGTATTGTTGATGAACGTCGACGAAGTGCAAAAAGATATCGAGGTTGCTCGCTTGCACAAGATCGGTCTGGATATGGGCCTTCGTCCAACGGCCATAGACCGGGTGCTCACCGTCATGCATGAATACCCCAATAAGGTGGTGCCGCCAAATGTGTTGATCGATATCTTTAAGACGCACTATAATTGAAATTCCATTCGAAGTCGCGGAACTAAGCCCTAGATTCCATACAACGAGGTGCTCTATTTATTTATACGGAGAAAATGCGGCTATGGGAAATCCGATCTGAAAATCATTATTTAAAATACTTTCGGCGCTCGGCGCTCGGCGTTCGGCGATCGGCGATCGGCGATCAGCTTTCAGCGTTCTACGTTCAACATTCTGCTATCAACTTTCAGTGCTTAGTGTTTGAACTGCGACCCCGCCCCACCAATTAAACGCCACAATGTCATGTTTGCGCACTGCTAAAATGACAAAAAGACAGTGAATCTTGCTTGGTACACCGTTTGCTTCCTTCTTGTTGAAATTGAAGTTCAACTTAAAAAACATATATCATGAGTATTACAAGAAGAAATAATTTGGTTTTTCCCTCATTAATGAACGAAATTTTTAAACCGGATTGGTTCGGTGGGATGGAAAATGCTGTTGGGAAAGCCCCTGCGGTGAACATTAAAGAAAACGAAAAGGATTTCGAGCTGGAATTGGCAGTGCCAGGAAGAAAGAAATCGGATTTCAACATCGAAATAGACAAGGACGTCCTAACCATCTCTTCGGAAATCAAAGACAAAGAAGAGGTCAAAGAGGAAAACTATACGAGAAGGGAATTTGGATTCATTTCTTTCAAAAGGGCATTCACTTTACCTGAGTCTATCGACAACGATAAGATTGAGGCCAATTACGAAGATGGACTTTTGAAATTCGTCCTTCCAAAGAAAAAGGAAGCCTTGCCCAAACCCAAAAGAATGATTGAATTGTCATAAGGACATTGAACGAATTATGCAGGCTCTATATTTATTAGTAGCGTTTTCATAATGGTTGGTTTAGTTGGTTAGTTAAGAAGCGCTCCGATCTTTTGTCGGAGTGCTTTTTTTATTCCAAAGCTTCATCCAATATAGCCAAACAGGTTATAATACCCTCCAAAAAGTTGCCAAGCCGAAGATTTTCATTGGCACTGTGTATGTTGTTGTCCGGATTCGGAATCCTTATAGAGACTGCAGGTACGCCGAGGGTGTTAATAAAGGGCGCAATGGGTTGGGAGCCACCTGTGGTGCGCATATTGACAATTTTATTATTGAATACTTTTTTAAGGGCTGTGTTGAGGAATTCACCAGTAGGGGAATTCATATCGGTTCGGAAAGGTTTGGAGCCGAGTTTATAGGTGAAAGATGCCAACTTACGGTATTTTTTGCGTTCTTCTTCAGATGGAAGAGAGTCCACTAAATGAAAGCCCAAACCTTGAATATAGTGTTTGAGCGATTCCATCAGACGTTGGCCTTCGGATTCGGGAACTAAGCGCATATCGATTTCTGCAATAGCTTCCGAGGGTATGATGGTGCGGACTTGATCCCCTACCCAAGCAGCCTTCAGTCCCCGGATATTCAGGGAAGGATATTGCAAGGCTTCTTGATAGGTTGCGCCAATGGCATCGGGTTCGGCAATACCCAGCCGTTGCTTGATGCTGTCGAGATTTTCAGGAACCCGGTTTAAAAGTTCCTTTTCCTTTTCGGTCAATTCGATGCCGTCATAAAAACCGGGTAGGGTCACTTTTCCGTTGTTGTCTTTTAGGCTACCCAATACTTTCGCCATTTCAAAGACCGGGTTCGGTGCAAAATTTCCGTATTGCCCGCTATGTAAGGGATAACGCGCCCCAAATACGGTTAATGTTGCCGTTGCGATTCCACGTGCGCCGTACGTTAAGGTTGGCAAGTTGGAGAGGTGTCGGGTGCCGTCCATGATTAAAATCATATCTGCCTGAAGCAATTCCCTGTTCTCCTCTACCGCGTTCGGAAGTGTCGGAGAACCCATTTCTTCCTGAAAATCCATTATAACCTTGATGTTGTACCCGGGAGATTTTTTTTTCTCCTGTAAAATTTGAAGGGCGGAGATAAAAGCTATGGCCGGGCCCTTGGAATCGGATGCTGAACGGGCAAAAATTCGCCAATCGGGATCGAACTCTGTTTTCAGGCGATTGAAATCGATGATTTTCCACTTGTCTCCCTGTTTTTCTTTCAAAACAGGTTTGAACGGATTGGGTTGGTACCATGCGGTGGTGTCCACGGGTTGACCGTCGATCTGCAAGTAGAACAAAATCGTTTTTGCATGTTTATGGAAATTCTTTTCGGCAAAGAGTAGGGGCGCACCTTTCGTGGCAATGATCTTAGTTTTAAAATCCAGATCTGTAAAAATGGAATCGCATCGGTCCAAATTGCTTTGCACCTGTTCTGGAAAATGACCGTCGTTGGGTAACTCTAAAAATGACCTCAGTTGAAAGATGGCCTGGGGAAATTTGTTGGCCGCCGTCACTCTTATTTCCTCCGCGGAAAGGGTTTGTCCCACCAAAATATTTCCAAAAAACAAGGGGCAAAACAACGTCAAGAACGCTACGCTATTTTTGATGACTAAGCAGTAAAATTTTGAATTTTTTCGATATTTTTTATGCTTTTTCATGTTTTAGACTTGTCTAAAAATAATCGTTAAAATACTATAAATCATATATTTATAGTATTTAACCTCATCAATAGGTTAATAAAATGATTTTGGAATGATATTGGTGAAAATCGGCATTTGCTAGTGAATTTTTAGTCTTGTTCCTGTAACATTTTGATTTCGTCACGCAATTGGGCGGCCTGCATAAAGTCCAATTCCTTGGCCGCTTTTTCCATAGCCTTTCTTTTGTTACGGATCAGTTTTTCGATTTGTTCCTTGGTAAGATAGTCCAAGTCCGGCTCGGCGGCACGCAGTTCTTCTTTCTCGAAATGATAGGTCGAAACGGAGTTTTTCGACAGCGCACTGTCCAAATTCTTTTTCAGGGCTCTTGGGGTGATGTTGTGTTCCTGATTATAGGCGGCCTGCTTTTCGCGACGGTAATCGGTCTCGTCCATGGTTTTTTGCATGCTCGCGGTAATCTTGTCCGCATACATGATAGCTTTTCCGTTGAGATGCCTTGCAGCACGGCCCACGGTTTGAGTCAGGGAGCGGTTGCTACGGAGAAAACCTTCTTTATCAGCATCTAAAATAGCGACCAATGACACTTCGGGGAGATCAAGGCCTTCGCGCAGCAGGTTAACGCCAATGAGCACATCAAAGATGCCTTTTCGCAGGTCTTGCATAATTTCGACACGCTCTAAAGTATCAACGTCGCTGTGTATGTAACGGCAGCGGACATTGATGCGGCTCAAGTATTTTGCCAATTCTTCGGCCATTCTTTTGGTCAATGTAGTAACTAGAGTTCGCTCATCCTTTTCGACCCGTTGCTGAATCTCTTCCACGAGGTCATCGATTTGGTTCAGGCTGGGCCGTATTTCGATAACGGGATCCAGAAGTCCCGTCGGGCGGATGACTTGTTCCACATATACGCCTTGGCTCAATTGTAGCTCATAGTCGGCAGGAGTGGCACTGACGAAAATAACTTGATTTTGCAAAGCTTCGAATTCCTCGAACTTCAGGGGTCGGTTGTCCATCGCCGCCGGAAGTCGGAACCCGTAATCGACCAAATTTACTTTTCTTGAGCGGTCGCCCCCGTACATGGCATGTACTTGGGGAATTGTTACGTGGCTTTCATCAACTATCATGAGATAGTCATCCGGGAAATAATCCAGAAGACAGAAGGGGCGGGTGCCCGGTAGACGCCCATCCAAGTATCGGGAATAGTTCTCGATACCGGAGCAGTATCCTAATTCCCGTATCATTTCCAGGTCAAAGCTGGTACGTTCTTCCAAACGTTTGGCTTCCAAGGGCTTTCCGATTTCCTTGAAATAGTCAATTTGTTTTACCAAGTCATCCTGAATCTGGTGGATGGCGTTTTGAAGGACATCCTGAGAAGTAACGAACATGTTCGCCGGATAGATGTTCAGGGTTTCGTAAACTTCGACCACATTATTATTGAACGGATCGAACGCCTCTATCTCCTCGATTTCATCCCCGAAAAAATGGATACGGAAGGCGTGGTCGGCATAACTGGGAAAGACATCCACCACATCCCCTTTAACCCTGAAATTCCCGTTTTTAAAATCCGCTGTAGTCCTTGAATACAAGCCTTGAACCAGCTGATGCAGGAATTTGGTCCGCGCAATAACCTGATCTTTCTTGATGGAAATTACATTTTTCTTGAATTCAACGGGGTTGCCGATACCGTACAGACAGGATACCGAGGCAACCACAATGACATCGCGCCGTCCGGAAAGCAAGGAAGATGTGGTACTCAAGCGCAACTTCTCTATGTCCTCATTGATGGAAAGGTCCTTTTCGATGTAGAGTCCCGAAGTGGGAATAAAAGCTTCCGGCTGATAATAATCGTAGTAGGAAACAAAATACTCCACCGCATTCTCCGGAAAGAATTGTTTGAACTCCGAATAAAGCTGTGCGGCCAAGGTCTTATTATGTGCCAAGACCAAAGTGGGTCGTTGTACATTCTCGATGACGTTGGCCACGGTAAACGTCTTTCCCGATCCGGTAACGCCCAAAAGTGTCTGATACCGTTCTCCGGACTCCATGCTCTCTGTCAATTGTCTGATTGCTTCCGGCTGGTCGCCCGTCGGTTTGAATTCTGATACTACCTTAAATTTCATCCTCTAAAATTACAAAAGAACAGCGATTTGAGGGGATGGATTCGGGGATAATTTGAATGCTAACGCTTTAGGGAAAAGTGGCCCCTGATTTCTTTACGATTGAGTGCGACGGCTCTGAACCAATAATCGGAAGTTGGCAGTCGGCGGCCCATATAGGTGCCGTCCCAGCCACTTGATTCGGGATCCACTACAACGAGCAGATTTCCATACCTGTCAAAAATATAGATAGCGGTCAAGACAATTTCATCTTTGACCTCGGGAGTAAGGTATTGCCAAAAATCGTTCACATTGTCCCCGTTCGGCGTAAAAAATTTTGGAAAATCCTTTCGGCTCAAATTCCGCTGTACCGAGCTTTCGGTGATTCCACATCCATTTCTGTCACGTACATAGATATAATGAAAATCACTGGAAACATTTTCGAAAATATTACTGTCCTGATACGATCCATCGCTATTGTCCAGCGCATATTCATATTTTCCGTCCCCGATTACATTTATTTTTAACAATCTGCCGCCGGAACCTTGATTATCATCGATTGAAGAAATAAGGGCGCTTTCGGATGAATTTACTGTAAATAGTTTTGAATTGGCACATTCGAACGTATTGGTCGACTTGGTGACAAAATTAAAAGCTTCGTAACGGTAGTCCCCGGTTTTGGATAGGTCTACGGAATTGGTCGAAGATAATAGGGTTTCCGTGCCATCAAGGTTAACGGAATACCACCGGTAGCCGTCGGCGGTATCGCTGCTTTCCACCGTGGTCACCGTATGATTTTTGCAAAGTCCGATTTCATCGGGAAAATTGATTTCTGGTCCGAGAGAAACCGATTGGCCCGTTTTGTAGTCAAAAAACGGACCGCAGTCGATAATTACTGAGGTTGTTGTAAAGCTTTCTTCGGCGCAAGATGTCGCTTTCCCGACATCGTTATAGGGAGTAAGGGTCACATATATCGGTCGATTGGCCGGCAATCCGTCCGGAGGTTCAAAACTCAATACATTGCCAATGTCCAGATTATCGAAAACTTCCGTTCCGTTCGATGTAGTCCCTACGGATATCAAATAACCTGTTGCCGTAGCGGAGTAGTTCCATTCAAGTTTCGTTTCCGCCGCTATGTTGACGGCACCGTTTAGCGGCATTACCAATTCGGTACAATCCGGTGGTGAGGTCACTGCGGCGGTCCGGAAAGTTTCTACGTTGCAGGTCGTATAATCCTGGCCTTCCTTAAAATAACTTATGGTCACATAAATCTGGGTATTTGCGGGCAGGCCTGTTTCGGGAATATAAAAATTACTCAGGCCCGAAGATCGGTTCTCGATGATATCACCATCGCCGGGCGTGGTTCCGAAAGAAACGATGTAGCCAATGATATCAGGAATCTCGGACCAGCTTATGTTGGTATCAACGGATACATCCACGTCCCCGTTGAGCGGTTCGTTCAACGATGAACAGTTCTGCCCGTACGTCAGCACGCAAACGAGCAGCATCACGGGATATAGCCATTTTTTTTGCATTAGAAACGAAAATCAAACATGTTAAGATACTAAATCCCCATTAGCTCTTAGCCCATGCTATCGTTTTAGGGTAAAATGCCCCTTGATGTCCTTAATTCCGTTGATTTTGACCTTGAACCAATAATCCGATTCGGGTAAGGGTGCTTTGTTGTAGTTGCCGTCCCATCCTTCGCCTAGAGGGTCTACTAGGGCTATCACTTTCCCATAGCGGTCAAAGATGGAGATGGTCGCCGAGGCCGATAATTCGGGGTCGGCTCCGATAATCTGCCAGAAATCGTTTACGGCATCCCCGTTCGGGGTGAAGAATTTCGGATATCCAAAAATCGATACCGTTTCCTGAACTTCGCCACATCCATTTTTATCCCGTACGAAAACGGTTAACGTTCCCGAAGAGATATTTTCGACGATGTTACTATCCGAATAGGTTTCGCCATCAGTAGCATATTCATAATCCCCGTCACCGGTTACCCGAACATCCAAAGTGATATTGTTGCCTGTGCCTGTGATAATTACACCAGTAATCTGCGCAGGGGTCGAAGGCAGTACGGTAAAATCCTTTTGGTTGCTACAAAGTAGGGTTTGCCCATTATTCGTAAATTCCTTTACTACGGTCAAGCGATAGTTGCCTGCTGCCGTTATCGTTACGGCTTCTGCAGTTGCTATTTCGTCGGCCGAATTCTGTTCGACCTTTTCCCAAGAATAGCTTTCAAATCCGGATGGTGCAGGGATGGTCAGTTCGGGATTTTCTTCACAGATATAAAATTCATCGGCCAGATCTATTTCAGGGAGCGGATTTACGGTCAATTGCAGCTCTTCTACTGTACGGCATTGATTATTGTCCTCTATGCGAATGTAGATGGAAGTGTCACCGGAGGCGATTTCGCCGGAAATAGCGCCGCGTTCTAAGGATGCATCTTCCAAACTGGAATAAAAGGCGATTTCGGTATCGGGAAAATGACTCTCACGAAAAGTATCAAGGTCGAATGATGCTTCCAAGGCATCATCCTCAAAATTTGTATCGCAAGAAATTAAAGAACTCTGAGGGGTCGTGTTTACGATTGTCGATACTACGCTAAGCTCCAATTCACCGAGACTCTCACAGGTCGCCGTGCGTATTCGGTAAAACAGTATTTGGGAAAAGGGGGTGGTATTCACGTAGTTATGGATGTCCGAAATGGGAGTATCCAGATTCCGTAGTTGCTCACTTTCGTATAAGAGATATTCGAAGTTTTCCGTTGATGTTACGGTTTCGAAAATCTGCTCAATGTCGAAGCTGGTAAGTCCATCCGTCGAATTCGCAATATCAATATCACATTGCACTAGTTCGGTAGGTAAGGCTACAGGCGTATCAAGAAGGTTCAGGGTTACGGGCACGGTCAAAAAACAGGTGGCATCGGCGGTCGATGCTATTCGGGCGTAGATATTTCCGTCGGTTGCGTCATAGGTCGCCGTGGTAATAGCGGCCAGGCCGTTGTCGGCATCGTTTTCGGTCGGATGAAGGCTAACGGCATAATTCATAGGATTTTGAAGTCCCCCATCAATGTCTTCAAAAATAGGCTGAAGCTCAAAAGTTTCGGTGCCATCGTTATCCCCATCACAGGCAGTATATTCCAGATTGGTAGAGAAGGGTGGGTCGATGGTTATGGACTGTTCCAATATTTCAAAACAAGTGTTGCCGCTGGTGACCTTTACGTAAATAGTAGTCGAGTTGTCAATAGGGTATGCGGTGGGATTCGGAATCTGCTGCACTCCGTCGAAGGCGTTTTCCCTAGAAGTGTAGTATTCGAAAAAAATTTCTGCCTCCGCTGAGATCTGGCTTTCGTTGCTGGTGAGGTCGATGGGACTGCCCGAATCGGCGAAACAGACCAGTATCGGGTCGGGATCTCCGATAATCGGCGGCGGGTCTACAAAATCGGAAGAACCTTGCCAATCCAGGGTGAAACCACCGTTGCCCTCGGGTCGGTCGATGAGCAGATAATAGATTTCCCCCGCGATTACATTTAGCGGAGCAATAAAACTATTGCCTTCAGGTCCCGGACCTTCGAATTCATCGGTTTCCCCTGCCTTAAGCCCGGTGAGGTTATCGGTAAGTTCCGCTTGGTTGGGGTTTGTGGTCGAACAGCGGATGGGCGCATCTGTGGAGCCGCAACTAAAATCCGGACCGAAGATGTAGAAATCGTAGTCCACCTCAAGATCGGTGTCGTCCGGGGTGAGGGTAAATTCCAACAGGCCCGATTCATCGATATTTAGCTGGAGCCATAGACTATTTTGTTCGGCATATAGGCATGGATTCGTACCGGGGTCTAGCTCCTGTGTGCCAAAACCAGAAACATTGGAAGTAACAACGCTGTTGCCGCAAACAACGACGGCATTGGTGCAGTCGTTCGCCGTTTGCGCCGAGACTAATCCGCAGATCAGCGAAAGGACCGATAAAAAAAGATTTTTCATTTTCAAGGCTAATGTTCCGGTGAACAATATAGTGCAAATACCGTTCGGCCATATCGGTAACCCTAAAAATACAAGAAAATCACGATAAGATTCTACTGGTATTCCGGTAGGGAGTCTTAGGAAAAACTTCTGTTCCGGAAATAGGCTGCCAATTAAGGAATCTTGCCTTTTAATTCGGATGGGGGACAGGGAAACTAAAATGGGAGGCCGGGTTACAGGTCACGTTTTTTACGTGGGCGCAGGGCAGATATCCGAAAATAAAAAGCCGGTTACGGGTCACGCTTTATGGGTAATGCGCAGGGCAGATATCCGCAAATAGAAAGCCGGTTACAGGTCACGCTTTTTTAACAAGGCGTAGGAAAGATAGACGAAAATCGCCGTCCAGCAGAGAACAATGGCGATTTCGTACCAGTGTACCTGATAATCCAGAATGACCGTTTCCCCGATTTCGTTAACGATCGATTGCACGGCTTTCAGTCTAGAAAAGGGTTCTTCAATCAGATTTGACATGGACTGTAATGGAAAAAATCCTTTAATCGTATTAGCGGTTTCCCATGAAACGAATTTCCATCCCAGTAGCCCAAATAAAATCTGTTCTATGATGGACCATAAAATCAGAAAGCCAAGGGCGAAAGCAGAGCGCTTTACCAATATCCCCAGAAAAAGACAAAAAGAGAAGAAGCCGACCAATTTGAGGAAAAAAGCCAGCAGAAATTCCAAATCGGAAAAAATAATCGGTAATTCGTTGAAATCGGAATAGACCAAACCGAGAATCAAAGAGACCACAAATACAAAAACCGTCGAAATCAGTGCAAAGGAGATGACGGTCAAAAATTTGGACAGTATAAATTCCTTCTTCGAAAGCCCGTCTATCAGGTTCTGCTTGATGGTCTTGTTGCTGTATTCGTTCGACATCATGGACACGATAACAATGGCCAGAAAAAGCTTAAAAAGTGCTGCTACATAGGTGTTGAAATGCCAGATATAGGGAAAATTGAAGATACCTTGATCTGCGAGATGAAATTTTATGGGACCAAGATTAAACTTTATGGCGGCCACCAGCGCAATGGAGGTCAATAGAATGAAATAGGAGATGATCAATATCTTGCTGACCCTATTGTTCCAAAGTTTTATAAATTCTATCTGTAAAAGTCGTACCATTTTATCTAGTGTATTGGGGCATGTCCCTATGCGCTTATCAATTCGCCTGATTTTTAGTTAGCGTCAAAAACTGTTCTTCCAAACTTTCCTTCCTTTTGACCAGGTGCGAGAGAACGATGCCTTGGGTGAACAGCGCTTTATTGAGTTCCGTGGCATCCATTTCTTCCTTTAGGATGACGGTAATCAATCCATTCTCGTCTTTTACCGTTCCGAAACTGGCGTTTTTTTCGAGATATTGGGTCAATAGTTCGGTGTTTTCTGTCCGCAATTCAAAAAATCCATGGCTGGCAAGCATGCCGTCGACGCGGCCGGAATATAGTTTTTTACCTTTTCTGAGGATGACCACGTGGCTGCACACCTTTTCGACCTCGTCCAGTAAATGCGAGGCCAATAGAATGGTAGTGCCTTCGGATGCTACCTTTTTAATAATCTCCCGTATCTGATGGATGCCCTGTGGATCGAGTCCGTTTGTGGGCTCGTCCAAAATCAATATCTCCGGGTCGTTGAGTAGGGCCGAGGCGATGGCCAGCCGTTGTTTCATGCCTAGGGAATAGGTGTTGAACTTACTGTTTTTGCGGTCGAGTAGGCCGACGAGTTCAAGTTTTTCTTCTATCTTGGTATTGGGCACTTCCTTTATCTTGCAAACCAAGTTCAGATTCTGAACAGCGGTCATATATGGATAGAAATTCGGCCGTTCGATGATGGCACCCACCTTTTTCAGGGCTTCATGGGTCGAGATATTTCCATCGAACCATGCGAAATCGCCTGCGGTTCGGTTGACTACATTCAGAACTATGCCTAATGTAGTAGATTTGCCACTACCATTGGGGCCAAGAATGCCATAGACATTCCCTTTTTCAATGGTAAAGGATAGGTCGTTGACCGCAATCAAATGGCCGAATTTTTTGCTGAGGTGGTTGACGGTAAGTATTTTTTCCAAAGTATAAAGCCTTTTAGGGTATTACAAGTAGTAACGATCTACAGGGTAAATTAAAAGTTCCAAGCCCGCCCCGAAAAGTAGGGTCAAAAAATTGGAATTTATTGCTTGGCGCGTTGCGTCCTACTAAGTTGACGACAAAACCTTAGCTTTGTTACAAAGAAAACTTAATTATGTCCGAAGAAAGATTAATGTCGAAGAAAAAACCGGCCTACCCGGTCAACGAAAAGCTGGACGCTTATCTCGACCATTACAATCGTAAAATCGAAATACCAATTTTTTATGAGGATTTGTTGCGATTTTCCGGGTCAGTGGTGGTTTACGATGCCAATGAAGAAGATACGCTTTGGATCCGGGTCTACTACCCCGAATTCGAGCGTAAGGAAATCGATGACAGTTTAAAAAAAGTATATTCCATCTTACATTCTGACGGCAGCAATAGTATCCACCAATACTTGAATGTAGATGCCGTAGATTACTGTACCTTTGGTAATTCAAAACCTTTCCGCATCCGAATACGGAATATTCTCAACGACAATTTTACTTATTTCTATGTCAAAAAAACCGATGCCTCTAGAATTTACGGATTAGAACTGGAGCATATGCTATCGCCTTATAACCTGAATTTTTTGGTTTACAAAGACACCTTAATCGAAGAACATATCGCGGGTATTCCCGGGGATGTTTTTATTAAGGATATGTTACCTAGTTGCACCGAATCCGAAAAGGCACAATTGGCCAAGGAGTTCGTTAAATTTAACGAGCGTTGTATGATTCGTCTTTTGGGCGATATGCGTTCCTATAATTACGTGATTGTGCCGGTTCACGATTTTGACCACGTGGTTTACCGCATACGAGCTATCGATTTTGACCAGCAGTGCTACGAAGGAAAGCTGAATGTCTACCGTCCCCAATTTTTTAAAGAGAACTTTCAAATGGTAGAACTCGTACGCCATAAACTGTTGCGGAACTCCGTCGATCAATATAAGTTAGAAGAGCGTTCTATCGTTGCCAAACGCATCCTCAGTTCCGGAAACCGCATCAAAAGATTAAGATCTATCGCTAAAAAGGATACCATCTCAACCAAAGAGAATACAACAATGCTCCGTGATCAGGTTTTAGAACTCACTGGAGATATAAAATTTAAGAAATGTAAAACCATGGGCGATGTGCTTGATTTAGCACTTAACTTCGTGCGCCGTAACTATCAAGGTGTGAGTGTAAAGCAGATTATTGAGCAGAAAATTAAAATTTAGTAAGCTAACTTTTCACTTCTTTGTTGAAATACACCAAATAATAATACATCTGCTTCTCTTCGTCCCAGCCTTTTTCGACGAATTTTTGAGCGGATTCTGGGTTGATAAAATCCATTTTGATCTGGATGTGGGTATCAAGGTTGATGACATTCTTGATTTTTTTCCGGGCGTCGGATACGGCTTTGTTGGCGATGTTAAAAGTGGAAACATCTTCGACACTATATTTGGGTCCCTTTTCGACTTTGTAATGCTTAAATTCGGGCAACAATTCGGGGTTTTCCATGACCTCGTTCAAAAAATTGCTTTCCTCAAAGCTGTCGTTCTTGGCGAAGTGGTTGACGGCGCGGTTCATGAAAAGTACTTCTTGTTGCTTGTCCTCTGCCGGTAATACAACGTCTTTGGCGAAGTTCTGACAGAATTTTAGGTAGTTTTTTGTGTAGAAATTCTCGTCGGCCAGCGGAGTGGCTCCCAAAAACTCTTCCAACCAATATTTGGTGTCGTAGCGGTTGCTATCGACGGATAAAATCTTGTAACCTTCCTCTTTACTGACATTGAAGATTAGGCATCCTTTGTCGAGCTTGTTGATGTTGATGCCCTGTTGAATAACGATATCGAGATTGCTTCCCTTTTCCTCGAATTGGAGAAAATCGTGTTTTAGCTCGCTCTTGAATATTCCGATGGCATCCACCTTGACGTTATCCAAAAGAAGGCCTGTTAAATGGGCAACGTACACTTCCCCGCTTTTGATGTGGGGATGGTTGGACTGGTCAAACAAGTGCTTGGCAATCTTCTTCGAATTACCGTGTGTTGTCTCCGGATTTTCAAAAATTTCGGATGCGATTTTGTAAAGCTCATTGAACTCCACATCGACCTCGTTGGAAAACGTGAAATAATTTTCCTCTTTTTCCCGAAAGGGTTTGAAGAAATATTCCTTGAGCAGTCCCGTAGTCTCGTCGTTGAGCCTAAAAGGTTCTTCGGAAAGAAATAGCCCTTCGGCTTTATTTTTATTGCCCACACGGTGCAGGGAAATAGTTTCGATTTGAGTGGAATATAGGTTTATCATGGATTGTTTAAGTTCAAATGTCTCCCGTCCTGAGGTTTCAGGATCGGGTCAAAAAAAGTTTATGAGTTTATAGGTTTATAAAAAATAATACGGGTTATTGCGCGTAGAACCCTAATTCCAATTCTCATCAAAATCAAGATCGTCGTAATTTTCAAAAGTATCCTCAAAATCAAAGGCAGCTTCTGATTTAAAATTAGTTTCCGGTGGGTTTTCGGGCAGTTCGCCAAAGCTGAACAAGAGATTAGGGTATGCGGTGCCCGATTCGGGCTCGACGATATCGGCCAGTTCCACTAAGAACGTCCACATGCTTAAAAAATCATAGACATAAATCAATTTCGGGTTGTTTTCCGTCATGACATCCTCCAAAAAAGTCTCGTTCATCAATCGTACATCTGAGCCGCTGTCGCTCATGTCGAACAGGGCGATTTCTTCGTCTTGGTTCCATTCTTCGTCACACGTGTAAAACGAGGCCATCTCGTTGCCTAGAAAACCAAAAGATTGCGCAATGGCGTTGTGAAATTCTTCCATCGTACTACTGTCCTTAATCTCGATATCGCGAAAAATATCCTCTTTGGCATCCAAGATTATACGTATTTTATAGATCATGGTGTTCGTTTTTGTGGGAGGGCAAAGTTACGAAGAATTCTATGGTTTTAGGTTTAGGAATTGAGAAGTTTGGGAGTTTATAATTTTAATAAAAGCAGAAACCCAGCTAGAAAAATTTAAACCTGCCTGCCAACGAGGCAGGGTTCCATCGCCTTTGTGAAGCTGTTGACGAGAGGTCGTTTCGCTTTAAACCGTGAGTCCGTCATTGGCAGACCCCACTGCCGAAGCAGAGTTGAAGGTTATTTTTCCTTGAACCTTGACCTTGTCCATGGCAGACCCCACTGCCGAAGCAGAGTTGAAGGTTATTTTTCCTTGAACCTTGACCTTGTCCATGGCAGACCTCGCCTGCCGCGGCAGTCATGAACCTTGAATTGTTCAACTTGTCGCAATCGTTCTTGACCGTTTTTTCGTACTCAGCACCTCTAAAACCAAATAAAACTGCACACCGAACAATATTGACGCGATAATCAGGTGCAGTGGTTGAGTGGCGAACGGAAAGTCGAGATAATACATGCTAACCCCGGTTATAATTTCAAGGGCCAAAAGGAGGATTACCCAGTTTATTTTCGAATAGCCCAACTTATGTTTGTAGATACGTCGTGCCAGAAACAGATTCAATAAGACGACCGCAATGGAAAAGGAGCGATGTACATAAAACGTCCAATCGAAATCAGATAACCATAGGTGTTTGGCGGATTCTCCTACCAAATCAATTTGCTCATCAACGAAATGTCGTACCTGAGTTCCCAGAATAATCTGCACCATGGTAGCCGCAAACGCAATGAGTAACCACTCGCCAAGGTGTTTGTGGTAGCCCAAACCTTCGGAAGATTTCTTTGTCGTATGAATGAGGTAAATTAAAAGGGCGACAATGACCAGGGCCATGACCATGTGAATCGTAATCTTCGCCGGCGCTAAAACGGAATATACAACGGTCGCCCCAAGCCAGGCTTGAAAGCCCATGCCAAAGACCACCAGCCATGATAAAATGGTAACTTTTTTGCGGCTCTTCCAGAATCGGATGGAAAAGGTGGCCAAGACCAGGGTGCCAAGTCCAGCAAGGGCCCCGAAAAGACGGTTGATGAATTCGATCCAGGTGTGCCAGGGATTGAAAATTGCGTAGTCGTGCTTGGTGTAAGTTTCCCAGTTTTGTGAGGTGTATTCAGAGGCGGTCTTAAAATCCGCCTTGGCGACTCGTAGGGTTTCATCGACGATAATGACCTGTCCTTTTTTGAATTCCCTATCGGGTTGCCATTGCAGTTGGGAAGCTTCCGTCGGGGGAATATAGTAGCCAAAACATTTGGGCCAATCGGGGCAGCCCATGCCACTACCGGTCATTCTGACGATGGCTCCGGCGGCGATGACCAGATAAACAAGTACCAAGGAAACTTTGGCGATTTTGTGGAAACGCTGTTGCATTTAGTTTTACGGATTTGCAGTGCAAATTTACCAATCTTTGTTCGGTAAACGGTACATCTCAAATCAAATTCACACCGAGACTTAAGAACCAGATATGAAGTTTAAAATCGGAAATCCCAACGCTGAATCCAATTCTGAATGTATTTAGAGATTTGCAGATCTTAAAAGAACCTTGGAACCATCCTTCTTTGAAAGCGGGTCAAGAATTCGTACCTGAGTAGCACCTCGAAAGACCCGTCATTAAAGGTTTCGCCACCGAGATCAGAAAGCTCACGGTCATAGGCGAGTCCTAACATCAAACTATCGGTTATCTGAAATCCGAAAAGGGCGCTAAGTGCTGCATCCCAACGATAAGAAGCTCCTAAAGTGAACTTTTCATTGAATAAGAAGTTGGCGGAGACATCAATTTGTAAGGGAGTTCCCTGAGCGGCCCTGAGTAGTAGTGCTGGCTTGAATTTTACTATCGGATGTATATCGTATACATATCCGGTCATAAGATAAAGATTGAACCGTTCTTCGGCCAAAAAGGAATTGCTTGACTCTGCCTCGTCAAAATGTTCGGTCTTCAAAAAATTCGGCACCGATATGCCCGCGTAAAATCGGTCGTTGTAATAATAGGCGCCCACCCCAATATTAGGAGAAAACTTGTTATCGATATTCGCGAGTCCCGATCCCGTAACCTCCTGTTGATAATTGGCCAATTTGACAAAATCTACATTCAGCAAATGGCCTCCGGCCTTTATACCAAAGGCTAGTTTGTTTTCCCTGGAAAATGGAATAGTATACGAGAATATGCCATCAAAATAGGTTTCTTGATTGGTGCCGTTACCGATCTCGTCGTTTACAATAGATAGGCCAATGCCGACCCTTTCGGAAACCGGGGTATGAAAATTCAAGGTCTGGGTCTTCGGGGCGCCATCGATCCCCAACCATTGCGACCGATGCATGCCCGTAATACTGAAAACACCCCTTGATCCCGCATAACCAGGGTTTATGGCCAGGGTATTGTAAATGTATTGCGTATTCTGGGGCTCTTGCTGTGCCAAAATAATTTGTGGTGTACTAGCAACCAATACTATGAACAGAATCAATTTCTTCATGTGAGCTAATTTAACCTAATTATTTTCGACATCGTATTCACCATATAAACGTAAATAATGGTATTTCTGTATTGTCGACCGTAGATAATTATTTGTCAAAAATAAACTTTTATGGTAAAGGTGTTTTTGAAAGGAAGAATTGAATAACGTCAAGACAGACCTAGTTCTTCTCCTTTTTTTAGCATAAATTTTCTAGCAGCCTCGTATTCATTCGGAATCTCACCTTCTAAAATTGCTTCCTTGATGGCGTCTTTGATGATGCCGATTTCCCGAGATGGTTTTATGCCAAAGGTTTCCATGATTTCCTCTCCGCTGACGGGAGGCTGGAAGTTCCGGATGTGGTCGCGCTCTTCGACTTCCTCGATTTTTTGGCGTACAAGCTTAAAGTTGTTCTTGTATTCTTTCTGTTTACGGGAATTTTTGGTCGTAATATCCGCCTCACATAAGGTCATCAAATCGTCTACATGCTCGCCTGCATCGTGTACTAATCGTCTGACCGCGGAATCGGTGGCGTATTCCTCGGAAAGTACTTGAGGCCGCGAACTCATCAACACCATTTTTTGTACGAACTTCATCTTTTCGTTCAGGGGCATCCGCAGGCGCTTGAAGAGTTTGTATACCATTTTAGATCCTACGAACTCGTGCGTATGGAACGTCCATCCTATTTTTTTATGCCATCTCTTGGTCGGCGCCTTGCCGATGTCGTGCAACAATGCCGCCCACCGAAGCCAAAGATCATCGGTGGTCTCGGCGATATTGTCGACTACCTCTAACGTATGCCAGAAGTTATCCTTATGGCGCTGCCCCTCTTTTTCCTCGATGCCCTGTAAGGCGACCAGTTCGGGCAAGATATAGGGCAGCAGTTCTGTTTTGTGGAGTAGTGCAAAGCCTTTGGACGGTTTTTCACTGGCCAAAATTTTGTGCAGCTCGTCGACGATACGTTCTTTGGAAATAATTTTTATCCGCTCTTTATGCTCCGTGATCGCTTGTAGGGATTTCAGCCCGATTTCAAAATCTAACTGCGTAGCGAAACGGATGGCACGCATCATCCGCAAGGGATCGTCGGAATAGGTTACCCCGGGTTCTAAGGGTGTACGGATGATTTTCTTTTCAAGATCGGCAATACCATCGAAAGGGTCGAGCAATTGTCCGTAAGTATCTTTGTTCAGAGATATGGCCAATGCGTTTATAGTGAAGTCCCGTCGTTTCTGATCGTCTTCCAAGGTGCCGTCTTCCACCATTGGTTTTCGACTGTTGCGGTCGTAACTTTCCTTTCTTGCGCCCACGAATTCCAGTTCAATGTCCTCGTGTTTCAGCATGGCGGTACCAAAATTCTTAAAAATGGAGACCTGAGGTTTGCCTGGTAATTTGGAGGCTACTTTTTTCGCTAGTTCGATGCCGCTGCCTACCGCGACGATATCGATATCTTTCGGGATGCCGCGTTTTAAAAGATGATCACGAACAAAGCCGCCGATGACGTAAGCGTCCACACCTAGTTCGGAAGCAGCCTCGGCAACAATTTTGAATACGGGGTTCTTAAGGGCGTTTTTGTAGTTCAATGTTTACTATTCAATATTCGTGTAGAGACATGATGTTTCGTGTCTTTACAGCCTTTGATGCCTAAAATAGTGGCAGTTTGCGATGCTAGTAGGCAGTATTGGTCTCAAATCCCATATTAATAGCCAAGAGGTCACACATCTTTTCACTTCCGAATCACCTTCACCGTCCCATCATTGCCTAACTTAATAATCGCCGACGGAATAGCGTGTAGTTGTTCGGACGGTAAATTTACCACATAGTCGACACCTTTTAAAATGCTATCCGATATTTCGTCAAAACTCCCAGGGCTAGGCTCACCGGAAACATTGGCGGAGGTCGATACAATGGGTTTCCGGAATTTGTTGATAAGGTACTGGCAGAACTTGTCCGATGCCACGCGAATGGCCAAGGTGTTATCGGAAGGAATCAAGTTTTTCGCCACGTTCTTCGGATGATCGTAAATGATAGTTGTCGGTTTGGTCGACAGGTCCATGATATCGTAGGCTAGTTCCGGTACGTTTTCTACATGCCTTTCGAGCATGGCGTCATTGGCGACCAGACAAATCAAGGCCTTGCTGTCATCACGGTTTTTTAGGATGAAAACTTTCTGCACGGCTGCATCGTTGGTGGCATCACAGCCGATGCCCCATACGGTATCGGTGGGGTAGAGGATGAGGCCACCTTCTGTAAGCACTTTTAGGCAGGTATTTATTTCTTCCGTAAGCTTGTTCACTATTTTTTAAATATTTTCTGATTTTATATGACATCCAGGCGGCATCCAGCACCTAACCTCCAATAACACGTCTCAAATCTCACCTCTCAGTCCGCAGCCTCGCCAGTTCCTTATATCGGGCGTGCACCCCCAAGGCGTTCAGGTAACAGATGATAATACCCTTTTTTCCATCTAAGATTCCCAGTCGAAAGAAATAATGATTGACAAATTTGTAAAAGGGACGGAACCAAAAATGGTATAGGTTAGGAGCGTAGTTTTTGTCCAGTTCCTCGAAGGCTTTCATTTGGCCATACTTTACCATTTTTCCCTTGTAATCCTCATAATTTTTGTAGGAAAAATGGATGAGCTTATTTTTCAGGGTGCCCGATTTTCCGTTGATAACCAAGGTCTCGTGTACGATACGTTCTTCCGAAAAATATACCTTGCTTTTTCGGAAAAGCCGGTAGTTTTTATCGCTCTGCCACCCGCTGAAATGTAGAATCTCATCCTTGAACATAAATGTACGAAGGAAATAATAGGCGTTTGCTGGTGGTTTCTGGAGATTAACGGTCTCAATGATCTCTTCCTTCAGCGGCTCGGTGACCCTTTCATCGGCATCCAAAAAGAGGATCCAATCGTTGGAAGCCTGTTGTAACGCAAAGGATTTTTGGTCCGTAAAGTTTTCGAAGGGCCGCTGTATAAATTTTATATGGGGACGTTCCCGAACCTTTTCCGCCGTACCGTCGGTGCTAAAAGAATCGACCACGATAACTTCGTCGGCGAACGAAATATTGTCCAGCACCGCATCGATATGAAAGATTTCGTTGTAGGTGATCAACAAGGCCGTTATTTTGTTTTTACTATTGCCCATGCACCAGATAGTTTACCAGTTGCTCCTGAATTTTTTTGCTATCGAAATTTTTACGGGCGAACGCATATCCATTTTCCCCCATTTCTTTCCTTTTCTTTGGATGTTCGGCAAGGTACTGAACTTTGTCCGCAAACGCCTTAATATCATCTACAGGGGTAAGGAAACCGGTTATTCCGTCTATCACGACTTCTGGGTTGCTGCTGCAATCGAAAGCAACAATGGGTTTTTTGCACAGCGACGCCTCGGCCAATACATAACCAAAGCCCTCCCATAAGCTGGACAGCACAAAAATATCGCCACTGCAAATCAGGTCTGTCGGATTATTAATAAATCCGGCGAATTCAACTTGTTGTTGCACTTGAAGTTTTTCAGCGAAATTTTGAAGCTCGTTCATCAGTCTTCCCTCGCCACCTATCACCAATTTAAATTTCAACCGTCTTTTTTTCAGTTCGGCAGCGAGAGCGATTAAGAACCTTTGATTTTTTTGGAATTCTAATCGACCCAAATTAGATAATATGATATCTTCCTCTTCTTTTTTTTTATATACGGGCTTGAAGGGATGTCCTAAAAAACGTTCAATATCAATACCATTATATATAACCTTTATTTTATCCTTTGGGAAAAGATTCGGATTACGATCTAAAATCGTTATTTCGGTTGCTAGGGAGTTCACTAAAACTTCGGTAACCACATTTTGGAAATAATAGCGATTCAACATTGAATTTTTAATGGGTATGGCACTACCCCTTCGATAAATTATTCGTTCCAAACCAGCCCATTTTGAAGCTATTCCCGCCAGTTTTAAATCCCTTGAAAGATTCATGACGATAGTGCCAACATTTTGTTTTATCAGTATTTGTTTCACCTTGTTTATTCTAAAAAGGTTCAAAAAACTGAGATTGCCCACGTTGATGCCCATACACGGGATACCGGTATTCGACAATCTCGCGTAGAGTTCGCTCTTTTCGTGGGCTATTGCCATAACGGGATATCCCATTTTAAATAATTGGGTACAGGTTTCAAGATGCCATTTTTCACCTCCACCCCATGCTTGAGTGCTATTAAAAAAGCAGATCGTCTTCATGCCAAAATAGCTTTATACACACCATACAGGTTTTGGGCCACGGCCTCGTCGGAAAATTTTTGTACAAATCGGTAACCCTTCTCCTCGATTTCTTTTCGCAATTCGGGATTTTCGAAAAGTCGACGGATTTCGATTCTTAACGCATCGGCATCCAGCGGTTCTACGTAAACGGAATCCGGGCCGCCTGCCTCGGGGAAACAGCCTCCTCTCGTAGTAATTACCGCAGTCTTGCTGAACAGTGCTTCGATTATAGGTATGCCGAAACCCTCGCAAATCGAAGGATATGAGAATACAGTGGCCAATTGATAGATGGCGGCAAGTTCGGTGTCTTCCACGTTCTTTAGGAAGGTAATCTGCGATTGCAGCTGGTTTTCTTCAATGTAAGCATGAATTTTTTGGGCATATTTTTTTTCGGAACCTACCAAGACCAGATGATAATCCGTCCCGTTTATGGCCTTTACAAGGGTAAAGGCGTTTTTACGTTCTTGCAGCGTGCCCACGTTCAGTAGGAATTCTTGGGGCAGGCTGTATTTTTTTCGGACTTTATCCTTAAATCCTTGATCGTATTCCTTTTTATAGACGTTGTTACATCCTTGGTAGATTACCGTTATTTTTTCCGGATCGGCACCGAGGTATTGAACGGCATCCCTTTTGGTCTGCTCGCTGATGGCAATAATTCGGTCGGTATTCGTTGCAGCGTACTTGAATTTTTTGGTATAAATTATGCGGTCGAAAAAGGAGTAATAGTGGGGGTGGGTCAGGAATATAAGGTCGTGGATGGTAACGACTGTCGGTATACCGTTATTTTTTAGTCCGGCCGGAAGCTCACCTGTCAATCCGTGAAAAATATCCACTTTATCCTTAATAATTTGTTTTGATACTGGCCCCAGGCGCCATAGGGAAGAGAATTTTTTCCAGAACCAGCCCTTGGGATATTTGATATAGATTTTTTTATCGATATCCAATCGGTCCACGTTGGAAGGGGCGGTATTGTACAGCACGAATTTTTCAATGGGCGTATATTGGTGCAAAATGCGGATGGCGTCCCTTCCGTAATTGCCCAGCCCTGTGCTGTTATGAAATATGCGTTTGGCATCAAAACCGATTTTCATCGCCTCATTTTTTTGTAGGTTGTCAAATATAAGGCAAATAGCATCTTTTGACTATTCATTTATAAAATCAATATATCTCTTTTGCTGAAAACGATAGCTCCATTTGGGATCGGAATAGGAGGCAGGGGAGTTACTATTTTCCATATCGATATCTGAAATGAGCTGTGGAAAAGTATCGGCATCGAAGAATAGGGAATTCTTTTTTAAATCGGGAATATCCTTGAAAAAGACGTGGCAAAGCATGGGTTTTTTGTGTGCAAAGGCCAGGTTGAAGGTGCCTGATATTTTGTACTTGAGATAATCTTCGTTAGGACGTAGCAGGGGCATAATGTAATCGCAGGCACCGAGGTAGGCATGAAAATCGCTATTTGCAATAAAGGAATGGAACAATTTGAAACGCCCCAGTTGTCCGGATTTTTCAAGGCTGTCGTAAAATCGTTTGCCTGTCGAATTACTGCGGTCGACTTTGCCCAGGATAACGAACTTCACCCGATCTAAAGTGGTGATTTCCGCGAGTGCACTCACCAAAAAATCATAGTCCCTTCTTTCATAGTCGACCCGTCCGGGGATACCGATCCAAATTTCCTTTTGCTTGTAGACCGGCACCGGTTCGTATGCGGGAAAAAAAATGGGGTAAAAGCTCTGGACCTTGATATTGCCGGTAGGCACGTTGGCTGGAAGCAAGGCATCGTTCAGCACGAAATATTTCTTTACTTTTTTCGAGATGATGCGCTGGGTGAAACTGCTATTCAGTTTTTTGGTATCGTGCAGTACACCCACGCATTTAGTCCGCGCGAATCGAAGCAGCACGGTCAGGTTGCGAAGAACACTGTAGGAATGGGCCGTGTTGAATACAATCAGGTCGAATTTTTTGAGCCTGCCGAATAACTGCCATTGCAGACCAAGTTTTTTAAAAAAGCCTTGATTGTCAAAATCGATGTAAACCACTTCGTTCGCCAGGTGCTCATAGTCAGAAATTTGATTGGCAAGAATGGGATGTAGTATTAAGGTTACCTTATGTCCGGCATCCTTTAAAAAGCTTAGCTGGGCGCAGATGCACTCCTCGTGGGATTCCCTGATTTCTACAATGGCGGTTTTCATGTGATGCTATCAGACCGCAAGATAATGGATTATGATCTTTGGCCGAAAATGGCAGTAAATTGTAAGAAAGAAATAAAATGATACAGGAAAGAAAATCACTCGCTAACCGGGCTCAGGGTGGTAGTCTCCCGTATTTCACTACTTTTCCGGTTCAGTAGGCGGTATTCGCGATACCTTTCCAAGTCGCTCAAAGCATTCAGATAGCAGATGGTAATACCTTTTCTACCGTCAAGTATTCCTAACCGGATCGTATAGTTATAAAGGAATTTCCAAAGAGGCGCTATTATTAATTTAAGGGGATTGGCCTGTTTATCGTTTTCATGGTATTGCCGTGCTTTCAGCTGCCCGTAGTGCAACATTTTACCCTTATAATCCTCATATTTTTTATAGGAATAATGTACCAACCGCTCTTTTAGTATTCCGGACGTGCCCTCTACTTCAAGGCATTCGTGTACCCTTCGTTCTTGGCAAAACTTTACCTTACTCTTCCTGAACAATCGATAATTTTTGTCCGTTTGCCAACCGCTAAACCGCAAATGGGCTTTCTTGAACATAAACTTCCGGTAGAACCAATAGGCCACATGAGGAGCTGAACTATTCATAACAGCTTGAATTTCGTGACGCAATGGGATCGGAACCACTTCATCCGCATCCAGAAAAAGCACCCAATCATTGGACGCCTGTTTCATGGCAAAGGTCTTTTGTTTGGTAAAATCCTGAAAAGGATGTTGAATGACGTTTACTTTAGGATGTGCGGAAAGATACTCGTAGGTGCCGTCGGAGCTGTAGGAATCGACAACAATAATTTCGTCAGCAAAGGCAACGGAAGCGATACAGCGTTCTATGTACCCTATTTCATTGTAGGTTATAATTACTGCCGATATTTTCTGATGTTGCCTTGTATTCAAAATAGTAAGATATTCCTCCGGCTGCTCCGGGATAAATTATAACAACAAAAAAGCTCTAAAATTGTATTGTAGCATGGAAATCTCACAAATCGGGTGGTCGATTATGGAACAATTGAGACGAGGTTAACCCTACTTCGTTATTAATAGGATGTCAACATTAACAAAAGGTTGCTGGTAATTGCTGATTTTATAGCAACTTTGCGCTAGACGCTCGCCACTTAGAAATCCCCGAATTTCTAAGTGGCAGGAGTATTAATGCAAACCGGAAAATGAAGACCCTAAAATATTACTTCCATACGCTTTTTGCGCAATCCAAGGATACCGAGCTGGATACGATTCGAACCAAGAATATTATGGATTCCTTCCATTTTCTAGTCGATACCCTCAAAAGTCATGACCGCCTGTTTTTCGTGCGTTTCGGGGATGGGGAATTCGTGACCTTAATGCAACAGGACCATCGCAACTATGTGTTCAACGAAAATCTGGAAAAGGAGCTGGATGCGTCCTTTCGAATTCAGGATGAGGAGTATCTGATCGCCTGTCCGATCAATTACCCGTACGACGAATTCCACGCCAAAGGTATCTATCGACAATTTTCATGGCAACAGGAAATGATCGATGTGATGGGGCAACGGAATCTTCCGCAGGATCTTGTATTCGAAAATCCCTGTATCTTTCAGTGCCTAGCTGTCTTTAAGCCTAAGCTGCTCAAAGGTTTTTTGGACGATTTTATCCGAAAGGAAAAGAAAATGTTCATCGGTTCTACGGATAAGGAGACAGCGGAAAAATTGTATGGTGCCATTGATTACTATGTTCGAATTCCCGAAAGAAACGCCTACGAGTCGATACAGGAATGGTGGCCGGAAGTAGAGCGCAACGTAGAAAAAGTCGATTTAGTAATCCCTTCCGCGGGCAGCACTTCCAACGTTATCGCACTAAGGCTGTGGAATAAAGGCGTGCGCTGCAAAGTAATCGATTTCGGTTCCATCGTAGACGCCGTCGCCCAAAAAACATCTCGTAGTTGGATTCGGCTGCAAGGGCACAAAATCCTAAAAACGCTTGAAAATCCACCGAAGTTATCCCTTGGACAACGTTGGCTTTATTTGCGTAAGGACATCAAGTTTTATTTCAGGAACCAGGTTATTTGAGAGAAACGAGACGAGGCAAAAAGTGTAGCCGTTGACAGGTTCAAGGTTCAATAAGACTTTGACCTAGTAGCGCCAAGTAGTGTTGATTGAACCTTAAATATTATCTGGCGCAAAAGTCCCTTCTTCCGTTACACCGTTACACCGTTACACCGCTACACCGCTACATCGTACTCTCGTAGCGCATCGTTCAACGAGGTCTTCTTGTTTGTACTTTCTTTTCGAGTTCCGATGATCAAAGCGCAGGGTACTTGAAATTCCCCGGCGGGAAACTTTTTGGTGTAGCTGCCTGGAATTACCACGGAACGCGCGGGAACCCTGCCTTTGGTTTCCTTTGGTGTATCTCCCGTTACATCGATGATCTTCGTCGAGGCCGTCAAGACCACATTGGCTCCCAGCACCGCTTCTTTTTCCACACGGACGCCCTCGACCACGATACATCGCGATCCGATAAAGGCGTTGTCCTCTATAATAACGGGGGATGCCTGTAACGGTTCAAGTACTCCGCCGATACCGACTCCGCCGCTCAAATGAACGTTCTTCCCGATTTGGGCACAACTGCCCACGGTAGCCCAAGTATCGACCATAGTGCCTTCATCGACATAGGCCCCGATATTTACATAGCTGGGCATCAAAATAGTGCCCGATGAGATATAGGCACCGTGTCGGGCTACCGCATGGGGTACGACCCGGATACCTTTTTCCTTATAACCTCTTTTCAGGGGAATTTTGTCGTGGTATTCGAAAATACCGACCTCAAAGGTTTCCATTTTCTGTATCGGAAAATAGAGTACGACCCCTTTCTTCACCCATTCATTGATCTGCCATCCCTGTTCAGTAGGCTCGGCACAGCGAAGCTCGCCCGCATCGAGCAAATCTATTACTTTACGTATGGCATCTTGGGTTCCTTTTTCCTTGAGCAATTCACGGTTGTCCCAAGCGTTTTCGATGGTTTGTCTTAAATCGGTCATTTAAAAGAGTTTATGAGTTTAGAAGTTAAGGAGATTTCAGTCACAAAATATAATCCCTCAAATATAATCCCTCAAATATGATTTAACCTCCTATTTTACACTTATAACAATTTATCGGTTATTTTTGCCAAAAAATAATACGGACTTGGGAAGGGTATTGGCATTGGATTATGGTAGAAAACGAACGGGGATAGCCGTTACCGACGAACTGCAACTGATCGCTTCTGGTCTGACGACTGTTTCTACCTTTGAGTTGCTTGACTTTTTAAAGCGGTATACCAAGGAAGAGAAAGTAGTGCGGTTCGTGGTTGGCGAACCCAGGCAGATGAACAACACACCCTCGGAATCCGAAGCTTTTATCGCTCTGTTTTTGATCAAGTTGAAGAAAGTTTTTCCGAACATACCTATTGTACGTCAAGATGAACGCTTTACCTCGAAGATGGCGGTGCAGAGTATGGTCGAAGTGGGATTAAAGAAAAAACAACGTAGAAATAAGGCCCTGGTCGACGAAATAAGTGCGACCATCATTCTGCAGGCCTATTTAAACACCATATAATGATATTACCTATTGTAGCTTATGGAGATCCGGTTTTGCGGAAAGTCTGCAAAGACCTACCCGAAGATTTTCCCAAGTTGAAGGAATTGGTCGCCAATATGTACGAGACCATGTACAATGCTAATGGCGTTGGTCTCGCAGCACCACAGATCGGACTTCCCATTCGCGTTTTTGTTATAGATACGACTCCCTTTGCCGATGACGACGACTTATCCGCTGAGGATCAAAAGGCCCTAAAAGGTTTTAAACAGACTTTTATCAATGCCCGTGTCGAGGAGGAAACTGGTACGGAATGGGCCTTTAACGAAGGATGTCTGAGTATACCGGAGATCCGTGAGGACATCAACAGGAAGGATACTCTGACCCTTACTTTTGTCGATGCCGATTTTAAGGAACATACCGAAACCTATGACGGACTCCTCGCCCGGGTCATCCAGCACGAGTACGACCATATCGAGGGCATCCTTTTTACCGATAAGCTTTCCCCGTTGAAGAAGAGGATGCTCAAGGGCAAGTTGAACAATATTTCCAAAGGAAAAATCGAGGTCGATTACCGCATGCGATTTCCGAACGTAAAAAAAGCACGTTAAAGCAGTGCCGTAATCCATCGAAAAGTGTAATCTTTGTGTTCTTCAATTGCAAAAAGTAAATATGACCTTAGACAAGATTTTATCCATCGGGGGAAAACCCGGCCTTTACAGATTAGTAACCCAGACTCGTGGCGGCTTCGTCGCGGAATCGTTGCTGGACAAGAAACGCATAACCGTAAGCATGCGCAGCAACGTTAGCGTACTTTCCGAAATCGCTATTTACACCCTCGATGAGGAATTGCCACTGCGAGAGGTTTTTCGCATGGTCCAGGAAAAAGAGGAAGGCGGAAAAACTTCGATAGGTCACAAGGAAGACAAACTCAAATTGGAGGAATATTTTTTTGAGGTGTTACCCAATTACGACGAAGACCGCGTTTATGCCAGCGATATCAAAAAGGTGATCCAATGGTACAATATCCTACACGATAACGGAATCACCGATTTTTCCGAGCAAAAAGTAGAGGACGCCGAAGGGAAGTCCACCGAAACTTTACCCAAGGAAAAGAAACCGCAAGAAATGAAATCCGCTGAAGTAAAGCCGGTAGCAAAACAATCTTCCAATCAAAAGTCTTCGGGTAAGAAAGTTACCCAAAAAAACCCGGCCGCTAGAAAGAAGTAAATACCTTTTTTGGGGCTACGCTAGGGGCTTAATCCTTCTCGATTTCCTCGTAGGTATACTTGCTTTTCTTCCAATCGATTAAGGGCGAAGGATAATACTTGACATCCATACGATCTAGAAAAGGGGCTTGGTTCGCCAATCGTACCTTGTAGTTCTCCCAATCGCGGTTTTCCGGGGTGGACCAACCCAATTCTGAATATCCGATGGCACGTGGAAAAGCCAAATAGGCGAGCTCGTCGAAATTCTCGATGGTTTCGGACCATAGCGGCGCCTCGATGCCCAATATATTTTCAATGGGAATGCCCTCATACTCTTCCGGGTTCCACACATAAGCGGAATCGACGGGCACGTACGCCGCCCAATGCAATCCATGTTTTGAAAGACTGTCATACTGCATATCGAGATAGGCTTTTTTGGCGGGGGAAAGAATCATTTTTAGTCCCTTTTCGACCGCTGTTTTTGCATTATCGCCGCTACTCCAATATTGGGGAATGGCGGTGGAATCGATATTCGCCGTCACGATTTCATCCCAGCCAATCATGCGTTTGCCGTATTTATTTACAATTTTTTGCACCTTTTCGACAAAGTAGTTAAAATCTGCCTTTTTGGTGGCATGGCTTTCATCGCCCCCGGCATGAAAATAGGGACCGGGCGTAATTTCGGAAATCTCGCGCACCACATCATCAATAAAGGCATAAACGGTATCCTTTCGGGTGTCGAAAGTGCTGAAACCTACTTCCGTACCTTCATATGGTTCTACTTTTTTACCGTTGCCGTTCAAGAAGGGATACGCCACAGAGGCGGCGTTCGTGTGCCCCGGCATGTCGATTTCGGGTACGATAGTGATGTGATGTTCGGCGGCATAGGCTACAATTTCCTTATAATCCTCTTGGGTATAGAATCCGCCTCCTCCGCCACCCACCTCGGTGCTTCCACTAACCTCGGTGAGTTTGGGCCAGGATTTAATTTCGATACGCCATCCTTGATCGTCCGATAGGTGCAAATGCAAAACGTTGTATTTGTAGTACGCCAGCAGGTCTATGTATCTTTTGACTTCCTCAACGGTGAAAAAATGCCGGGCGACATCGAGCATGGTACCGCGATATTCAAATACAGGATTGTCTACAATTTTCCCCGTGGGGATGGTCCACACCTTATATTCTGCCAAGGTATCGGTACTGGTTTCAGGAATAATTTGGCGGATGGTCTGAATGCCCCGGAAGGCGCCTTCGGCGGTGTTTGAATTCAAAATAACGGAATCGGCCGTAACGTAGAGCTGATAGGCTTCCGGCGCGTTCAGTTCCAGACTGTCCGACTGGTTGATATAAATGATGCCCTCACGACCGGGAACCTCCACTACGTTTACAGGGATGCTGAGTTTGGTCTTGGCCTTTATTTTATCCGCCAAAAATTGGCCCACTTCCGGAAAACCGGATGCATTTTCCGATGTGTATATCGCCGTAAATTCATCCAAGGCGAATCCTCCGTTGGTAGGGATGATCTTCATCGGCTTCGGTATCATATTTTCCATCGCCAGATCGGTTTTCGGAAAATTCAACACCCGCTTTTTCTTTTCGGGTTCGCAGGATAGGAAGGCGACGAACGCACAGCAGATGAGTACACTTTTAGTCAGTATTTTCATAAAAAATAATTTTTGTCCTAGGTTTCGTTACAGCCCAATTCGGTTTAAAGTTCCGGAATCAATTTACAAATGGTTTGAGCACATCATACCAAATTTGATAGCCTTTTGCGTTCATATGCAATCCATCCTCGATAAATATATCCTGTTTTACTTTGCTGCCGTCAAGCATGGGGCGCCATACATCGGCATAGTCCACCAACGGATTGTCGTAGGCCAACTTTTCCATTTTTCGATTGAGGCGCTTGTATTTTCCTTTGAGGTTCCATCTGGCGATACTGGGCTTGGCGGCGATGAGCACCACTCGGGTGGTGGAATCGTTTCTATGGATGCCGTCGATAATCTGTTGGAGGGTCTGTTGGATTTTATGAGGTTTCTTTTTGGCGAAAACATCATTATCCCCTTCGTAAATGAATACTTTTTTGGGGTTGAAACGAAGAATCAAATCATAAATATAATAGGATAAATCGGATGCCTGTGACCCCCCGAATCCAGAATTGACGACCTGTTGTTTTGGAAAGCGTTCTTGAACGTCCTGCCACATCCTGATGCTTGAACTGCCCGTAAAAACCAGGGTCTCTTGGGAAGTATCAAAAACCGTATCGTATTTCTTTTGGATGGCCTCGACCTCGCCCTTGAAGGGTAATGTGTCTTGGGCACTTGCGAAGAAGACTGCCGAACAGACAAGAATCGATACAATACATTTCATGGGAACGGTTTGGTCGCACAAGTTACTTTTTATTTATCACGGTTCAAAGAATTATTAGGGTATCGCATTTTAGATACGTAACAATTTTGAGAAGATTATTTTTTAATCACTTCATTTAGTAGCACCCTCCGAACGTAATTAAATAGGATTGTTAAAAAACTAGGTATGAAAATCCGATTGAAACCATCCACACTACAATTTTATCTCTCCATTTTATGTCTGTGTTTTGTTGGCTCTTCCGCTGCACAGCAGATATCCAAGGAAGAACTCCTGTTTCTAACCCCGGAGTGGAAAGGCGAACGTTTTGACGATGGTCGTCCCAAGGTATCTGACGATATTCTTGTTCGTATGAAAGGGGTCACCCTAGAAGAGGCTTGGGCGGTCTTAAAGGGTGAAAATTTTAAGTATCAATATGCAGAGGATTGGGAGACTATCAATCCTGACAGCGTGCTGGTCGGTAGGGCGGTAACCGCCGTTTTCGTTCCGGGAAGGCCCGATATTCATAGGGTTATCGACGACCGCGGCCATAACGAGAACGGGCGTATCAAATCGCAGAATGCATGGCCCATCGACCTGCTTGTCAAGGGCGATGTGTATGTGGTGGACCAGTTCGGCGCGCATCTCGACGGGCCCACGATCGGGGACAATCTCGGCAACTCCATTTATATTAAAACGGGCAACGGTATCGTTTACGACGGGGCGATTCGCGATATCGATGGTCTAAAGGAAATCGGGGGCTTCACTTCCTTTTTCCGCAGTTACCATCCTTCCCACCATCTCAACAATCCCGATGGGGATTTGAATACCACCTTAATCGGTATCAACACACCCACCCGAATCGGTATGGCCACCGTAATGCCGGGCGATGTAGTGCTGGGCCGTGATGGGGGAGTAATGTTCATACCGCCCCACCTGGCGGAAAAGGTTGTCAAAACCTCCGAGATCGTAAGGTTACGCGATATGTTCGGGCATCAAAGATTACGGGAGCAGAAGTATACCCCGGGGCAAATCGATAACCGCTGGTCCGATGTCATCGAAAAAGATTTCTCGCAGTGGCTCAACGACCATATCGATGATCTTCCCGTACCGAAGGAAGAAATTCGGGAACTTTTGAAGACAAGAACATGGTAAAGGTAAAACGTAAATGAAAATGAAAAACTCAAGAAGGGATTTTTTGACCAAAGCCGCGGCAACTACTGCGTTGACCGCGCTTCCATTTGCCAGCTATGGCATGCAGTATCAAACGGCCATCGATCGTACTCCCAAAATGTCCGCCCCGGCCGATTTAAAAATTACCGATATCAAATGCGGCTATATTCGCGGAGGCCATAGTCTTTTCGTGAAAATTTACAGCAACCAAGGTATTGTCGGTCACGGCGAAGGGGTCGATGCTACCCCTGGCACCTATCATCTGGTCAAGATTTTTGGGGAACGTTTGAAAGGAAAAAATCCGTTGAACGTGCATCGCTTGTTCGAAGATTTGCGGAGAAGGGGATTTTTCGAGGGCGCTCAGTCCGGAATGTACATAGCTGTCTTGACCGCGGTGGAGTCCGCTTTATGGGATTTGGCGGGGAAGGCCTTGAATCTACCGGTCTATCAACTTTTGGGCGGAAAATTTAGGGACCAGATCAGGGTATACATGGATACGGCCCTTTACCAGAACAAACTCCCCAAACCCGAAGATTTTGCAGCCAGTGCGAAGGAAGCCGTCGATATGGGTTTTACGGCGGTCAAATTCGACTTGGACCAAGCTAACGATCCCAACAAATATGACGAATATAACTGGACGGCCAGTCCCGCCGAAATCCAGCGTATGTACGATCAAATGGCCGCTGCCCGGGAAGCGGTCGGGCCGAACATCGATATTTGTGCCGACATGCATGGCCGCTACGACACCATCTCGGGGGAGCGCGTTGCAAAAGTTCTTGAACCTGTCAATATGATGTGGTTGGAAGAGCCCATTCCCGCAGAAAATGTGGAGGCCTATAAAAAAATAACGGAATCGACCAGTACCCCGATCTGTGCGGGTGAAAACCACTATTTAGCCCATGGGTTCAGGCCGCTTTTGGAAGCAGGTGCTGTTGACGTCATTATGCCAGACCTTCAGAAAGCAGGTGGACTAGGGGAGGCCCAACGTATCGCCAATTTGGCCAATCTGTACTACGTACCTTTTGCACCGCATATGGTAGCATCCTATCTCGGAGCCATGGCCTCGTGCCACGTCTGTGCTTCGGTACCTAATTTTATGATTTTGGAATGGCAGATCTATTTCCACAAAGACCCCATGTTCAAGGAAATTGTGACTTTCGACGGCCCAATGGTCGAAAACGGATTTATAAGCCTATCTGAAAAACCGGGAATCGGAGTCGAAATCAATGAGGAAGGAATGAAAAAATATGCCGTTAAGGATGTTCCCTTTTTTGAATAGGGCAATCCGGATGCGATCCGAGGTTTCCTTTCCCCATCGGAAGTTTACCTTGCTTTGCGATGCACTCCAACTTGAATTCGCAATCGGGGTTTTAATCATACTTGCGCTTGAACTTGCGCTCGCGTCTTACTACGGCAGGTAGGTTCGGGCTTGTTACTTTAAACCCCAATCCACATGTACAAAAGTGCTGCCAAAACTCCTCCGATTAAAGGGCCCACAATGGGTACCCAGGCATAACCCCAATCACTGCTTCCTTTACCTTTTAAAGGGAGAATGGCGTGCATAATCCGTGGGCCGAGATCCCGGGCCGGATTTATAGCATATCCAGTGGGTCCACCGAGTCCAAAGCCGATTCCCATTACCAAAAGTGCAACTGGTAAGGCATCTAGGGCACCTAATTTTATGGGTTCGTCGGAAACGGTACCCCCCGCGATGTAGAACACGCCGAATACCAAGGCAAAAGTGCCGATAATTTCGGTAACCAAGTTCCAAAACGGACTCCGTATAGCCGGAGCGGTCGAAAAAGTGACCAATAAGGCTCCCTGATCTTCAGTGGCATCGTACTGTTTTTTATAAGTCAACCAAATCAGAAGATTTCCCATCATGGCTCCCAAGACCTGCGCCACCATATAGCCGGGAACGAGTTCCCATTCAAATTTTCCAGCGGTCGCGAGACCTACGGTCACGGCAGGATTCAAATGCGCCCCACTCACATCGGCGCTGATAAAAACACCGATAAAAACGGCAATGCCCCAAGCGAGGGCAATACCCGTCCAACCCGCATTCGCTCCCTTCGTGCCTTTGAGTACGACATTGGCGACAATTCCGTTGCCGATAAGAATCAGCATGGCGGTTCCGATAAACTCAAAAATATATACGGTCATGGGGGGGTTGGTTATTTTAGAAAGGTAAAAGGTAAAGAAAAATTCGGATATATGATGGATGACTATTCTCAATTGTTAGCATCCGTTCGTAACCGTTCGGGGTATAATTTGATACCACATAAGGGTACAGGAAGTTCTTATGGCGATGTAATCAGACTCCGAATTGTCTTAAATGATGGTCGAGATGTTTGCTGAAGAGCGTATTCCATTCCTTATCCGTCAAGGCGCCAAAGGCGTGGGATTCCTTATTGTTGAAATGTGCCGGGCCCAGTTTTTGGGTCTTTTCGATATGCTCGATTAGGCGTTTTTTTTCGGTTTCGAAATCCCTCTCATCGCTGATCAGGAAGACGGGTGCGGTTCGGAGGTTCTTTTTGTACGGTTTTGGCCCCACTACGATTTTTTTCGCGAAAAGCTTGACCAGAAGTTTCTGAAGGCCTTTGGGTTTGGGATGTTTGTCAGTATATGTCAGTTCGTACGCTACGTTACAGTGCGCCAACATTTCGGATACGTTCATTTTGCCCCATTGGGGCTGGGTTTCCGGAGTAAGGGTATTGATACGCCCGATGGTTGCTTGGGCCTCTTTTTCGTCGAAAAGGTTTTTCCAGGTCATGATGTAGTTGTTAGTGGATGAAGTTGGATAAAATCACTGGTTTTATGGTACAATTTCGTATTCAATACTCAGTTTTCGCAAAGCTCTTAAAGCGGAACCAGAGTTTTTGTCTTCTACCTCAATTTCTACAGCGTCTCCTTCTAGGAGTATGCCAGTAAGTTCGCTCGACAATGATTCATCGATGTTAGACGAAATTTCTGTAATACATTTGGCTATCGCTCTCCTATCTGGCCTTTGGGCATCGCAAGACAATAAGTTTAATTTCATGAGAATTATTTAATACTGCAATATACTAAAGTTGAAATAAGTCTGGAGTATATACTTATCCTTATATATAATAAAAAAACCCGTTGCAGTGGCAACAGGTTTTCTACTAAATCTGGTATATCGAATGGGTTTATAAGACCTCCTTAATCCGTTTAACAGCTTCCTTCAAATCATCCTCCGAAGCGGCGTACGAAATACGAATACAGTTCGGATTTCCGAAAGCTTCACCGGTTACGGTGGCGACATTGGCTTTTTCCAATAGATATAGGGCAAAGTCCGAAGCGTTGTTGATTTTTGCTCCTTGAAGTGACTTTCCGAAGAAATACGAAATGTCGGGGAAGACGTAGAAGGCTCCTTCTGGTACGTTGAGGTTAAAGCCCTCGATTTCGCCCAAAAGTTTTAGAATCAGGTCCCGGCGCTCTTGGAACTTATCGATCATAAATTGGATTTTACTGATGGGAGCTTCCAAAGCGGCGATGGTAGCACGCTGGGCGATGGCGTTGGCTCCGCTGGTCATCTGGCCTTGGAATTTGGTGCAGGCCTTGGCGATCCAATCGGCGGCCCCGATATAGCCGATACGCCATCCGGTCATGGCAAAGGCTTTTGATACGCCGTTTACGGTGATGGTACGATCGTACATGCCATCGATGCCGGCAATGCTGACATGGCCTCCGCGAAAATTGATATGCTCATAAATTTCATCGGAAACGATAAAAATACCGGGATGTTTTCTCAATACTTCCGCCAAGCCTTCCAGCTCCGCCAAGCTATACACCGAACCGCTAGGATTACAGGGTGAGCTGAACCACATCATCTTTGTCTTTGGGGTAATGGCCGCTTCGAGTTGGGCAGGGGTCATTTTAAAGTCCGTTTCGATGCTAGTAGGTACTTCTATGGGAACGCCTTCCGCTAGTTTTACGATATCGCTGTAGCTGACCCAGTAGGGTGCTGGCAAAATCACTTCGTCACCTTCGTTAAGCATACACATGGCCACATTGGCCAAAGATTGTTTCGCTCCGGTAGAGACGACGATTTGGTTCAATCCGTAATCGAGATTATTGTCCCGCTTAAATTTGGTGGCAATCGCTTTCTTAAGGTCGGCATATCCGTCGACGGGAGAGTAGCTACTATAGTTGTCATCAATGGCCTGTTTGGCGGCATCCTTTATAAATTCAGGGATGTTGAAATCGGGTTCCCCAAGGCTAAGGCCGATAATATCCTTGCCTTCGTTTCGCAATTCCCGGGCTTTGGCCGCCATGGCCAAAGTGGCGGAAGTGGACATGTTGTTTATCCGTTCCGAAAGATGTTGGTTCATGTAGTGGTGCTATTTAAAATTGCTAATTAAGTTGAATGTCATACCATCAAAGAGAGGAAATAAAAAACTACAAATTGCTGATTATTAACTAAGTATGAGTTTTTTTGAAATTTATCAATCAATAATCAATTCCTAAACCTGCAAGGCCGGCCTTCTTCCCAAATCCCTCAAATGCCTGAAGTGCGAAATTATGGCTTTTCGGGTAGTTTTATATTCATTGTAGGGCAAATTGAACTCCTTTGCCGTCTCTTTCACAATTTTGGAAATGTTTGTGTAATGAACGTGGCTGATGTGTGGAAAAATATGATGCTCGACCTGGTGGTTCAATCCACCGGTAAACCAATTGACGATACGGTTTTTGGTACCAAAATTCACGGTAGTGAACAACTGGTGAATCGCCCAGGTATTCTTCATGGTGCCACTCTCGTCCGGTAGGGGTGTATCGGCCTCATCGACAATATGCGCCAGTTGAAAAACGACGCTCAAGATGACCCCCGCCACATAGTGCATGATAAAGAAGCCCAAAAGCACCTTCCACCAAGCAATATCAATAAAAACTAGGGGAAGTACGATCCAAATGGTGATATACAATATTTTAGAAATTACCATGGTACTCCAATTCACTATGGGATTAGGGAATTTACCAAAACTTAGTTTACGTTTCGTATAGCGGTACATCTGCATAAAATCGGTGGTAATGGCCCAATTGAAGGTCAGTAAGCCATAGAGCAAAACGGAATACAAATGTTGGAATTTATGGTGCCGCTTCCACTCGGTATGCTTCGAGAAACGCAGAATACGACCGGCTTCCATATCCTCGTCATGTTCGTGGATGTTGGTATATGTATGGTGCAGTACATTGTGCTGTACCTGCCAGTTATAAACGTTTCCTGCTAAAATATAGATGCTGCTCCCCATGAGTTTGTTGACCCATTTTTTGTTGGAATAGGCGTTGTGGTTTCCATCATGCATGACATTCATGCCGACACCCGCCATGCCAACGCCCATCACGATGGTCAAAAGAAGGTTGGCCCAGTTGGGAAGGCCCAAGGTCAAGATCAGAAAATAAGGTGTTAAGAACAGGGTGAACATGATGACGGTTTTCAAATACAACCGCCAGTTACCTGTTTTTTTAATTTTATTTTCCTTAAAATAATCATTGACGCGTTTGTTCAGTGTCCTGAAAAATTTAGCGGAATCTTTTCGCGAAAATCGGATGGTTTTTGGATCCATGGTATGTAATCTTTTGGTAAAATATCAGTAAAAATAAGAAACCCGAACTATGGAGAAACTTTTTTGCCGGTGAATATGGTAATTTTGCCCGGGACTCCAATTGGGTTCCTTTATGCAAATATACGTATGAAAGCAAATTTAGTATTTAAATATTTTCCCAATTTATCGGAAATTCAGCGAAACCGGTTTTTACAACTTGAGGAACTTTACAAGGATTGGAACCAAAAAATCAACGTGGTCTCCCGAAAGGACATCGACGAGCTTTACCTACGCCACGTACTTCATTCCTTGGGAATCGCAAAAATCCAGAAGTTTAAGCCAAGTGCTTCCGTGTTGGATGTAGGTACCGGGGGTGGCTTTCCCGGCATTCCCTTGGCCATATTATACCCGGATGTGAATTTTACCTTGGTCGATTCCATCGGAAAGAAAATTAAGGTGGTCGACGAGGTCGTGGCGGGCTTGGGGCTTGAAAATGTAATTACCGTCAATGATAGGGTAGAGACGGTAAAGGGACAATTCGATTTTATCGTGAGTAGGGCCGTGGCGGCGATGCCTACGTTTGTGCATTGGGTCAAAGGGAAAGTCAAAAAGGAGTCTCTTCATGAAAGAAGAAACGGGATTCTTTACCTCAAAGGTGGCGATTTAGCAGAAGAATTAAAAGGATACAAAACGGCCGAAACCTTTGACTTGACCGATTATTTTGATGAGGATTTCTTCGAAACGAAAAAAGTGGTGTATCTACCTATGAAATATAAAGGGTAGAGGCCGGTCTATCCAGATGAACTAGGCCTTTCCATTAAATATTCAACATACCATTGAACGAGTACCTGCAATTATCGGCATACTTCTTAAGGGACAAATGGATGTTTTCTAAAAAGGATTTTTTGACTTTCTTGGTTTTCACTTTTAATTTATCTGTTTTCATAATGCTGTTTTTTTTTTCAGTTATAAAGTTACTAAAAGTTTACGATTACTTAACGTTAAATTTACATTGATATTGTGTGGGTTCGAAGAAATTAACAGATTGACCGTAATAATAGACATGTATTCAATTAAAAAAGTCCTTACCGGTCGATTGGCGAGGACTTTTGAACTGGAAAAATCCATGGATTGAATTTAACGATTTTCCCTTACTCGCTCCAAGGCGGTGTAACCCCGTTCGACCGGGCATAGGCAATTAATTGCCCCTTATGTTCACCATTGTGTTCCATGATGGACAAAAGACCGGCAAGCTTGTTCATATTGGCAAAACCAAAATCTATTTCTTCGGAAAACGGGCATTTACGAAAGGATGCGCAAAATTGGAATAGGTTGCGTAAAAAAGCCCGCATTTTGATACGGGCTTCTGTTGTGTATGTTTTTGAATCTTGTTTTACCCTAAAAACGGATATCGGTAATCTTCAGGTGTAACAAAGGTCTCCTTGATTAATCGCGGCGATACCCATCGCAAGAGATTCTGCATGGATCCCGCCTTGTCGTTCGTACCCGAAGCTCTAGCACCGCCAAACGGCTGTTGTCCAACGACGGCACCTGTCGGCTTATCGTTGATGTAGAAGTTGCCGGCACAGTTTTGCAAGGCCTTGGTGGCTTCTTCGATGGCGTAGCGATCTCCCGAAAGTACAGCGCCCGTTAAAGCGTATGGCGAAGTTTCGTCGACCAGTTTCAGGGTTTTCGTCCAGTCTTTATCCTCATATACATATATCGTTACCACCGGGCCGAAAAGTTCGGTTTCCATAGTGGAGTAGTGTGGGTCGGTAGTTACGATGACCGTTGGCTCGATAAAGTAGCCTTTGGATTTATCGTATCCCCCACCTGCAAAGATTTCCGCATTTTTATCCTTTTTCGCCTGATCGATGTATTTGGCCAATTTATCGAAAGAGGCTTCGTGGATGACCGCCGTGATAAAGTTGGACATGTCTTCTGGAGATCCGGGTTTGTTGAACGATTTAATATCCTTTTTAACTAGCTCCAGAATTTCTTTGGATGTAGATTTCGGAAGGTACACTCTCGAAGCCGCACTACACTTTTGTCCCTGAAATTCAAATGCTCCACGGGAAATGGCCGTAGCCACTTGCTGTAGGTTGGCCGTAGGATGTGCGACGATAAAATCCTTTCCGCCCGTCTCTCCCACAATGCGGGGATAGGTCTTGTAGGTGTCGATATTATCTCCGATCTGCTTCCAGAGGCTCTTGAATACTGTTGTGGATCCGGTGTAGTGGATGCCCGAAAAATCAGGACTCGCCAAGGCTGTTTCGGTAATCATGACCGGGTCGCCATAGACGACGTTTATCACACCATCGGGCAGGCCGGCCTCCTTGAAAATATCTACGATTACCTTGGCCGAGAAAACTTGGTGGTCACTGGGTTTCCAAAGTACCACATTGCCCATCATGGCCGCACTTGCTGGTAGGTTAGCGGCAATAGCCGTAAAGTTAAAGGGAGTGATGGCGTAGACAAAGCCTTCCAAGGGACGATATTCCACTCGGTTCCAAACCCCCTCGGAAGAATCGGGCTGCTCCCCATAGATTTGGGACATGTATTGGACATTAAACCTCAAAAAGTCGATCGTTTCGCAGGCCGCATCGATTTCCGCCTGATGAATGTTCTTCGATTGGGCGATCATGGTCGCGGCATTTATCTTATCGCGATAGGGGCCTGCAATAAGTTCCGCAGCCTTTGAGAAAATAGCACTCCGCTGTTCCCAAGCGAGGTTGGCCCAAGCTTCGCGAGCCTCCAAACTATTTTTGATCGCCTGCTCCACATGTTTTTTTTCCGCCATGTGGTACTGGCCGACAACATTTTTATGATCATGCGGGGGGGACATTGGTTTCGTGTTGCCCGTTTTAATCTCTTTACTTCCTATATATAAAGGAATGTCTACACTGCCTTTGAAATAGGCATGGTATTGTTTAAGCACGTTTTCGCGCTCTGCGGAGCCAGGAGCGTAGCTTTTAATAGGTTCGTTGATCGCGATCGGTACCTGGAAGAATCCTTTTCCCATAATGAGGCTTGAATTAAAATTTATAATTTGTCAAAGGTAGCGGTAGTAATTGACAATTAAAAACTATGGGAATCTTATCAATTTGCACTTGGACTTAATTCAATGCAAAGGGCGCAGAAAACTTAAAGGTAGGAATGTAGACACGGAATTTCTCGTTCGTAGAAAAATTGACCATATTGTAGTGGCCCCGCATGGCACCGATCGGCGATGCCAAGAGGCAACCGGAGTTGTAGGTATGCGATTCGCCGGGCTTGATTACCGGTTTTTTACCGATAACGCCCTCACCATCCAGTAATTCCAGCTCATTAAGCGCATCATAGATTTTCCAATGGCGCGAGGTGAGCTGCACGGAATCTTTGCTCTGGTTTTCGATGCTGATGGTATAACCGAAGGCAAAATGCATCTTATAGTTCTTGAAGAACGTACCTTCAAAACTGGTCTTTACGGAAATCTTGATGCCTTTGGTTACTTGTGTTGTCATGTGGTGTTTGTTGTAAACTTATAATTTGATTAAATCGGTCTAATAGGTATAAATGTTCCCTGTAAACAAAAGTAGGGTAGCGATTAAAGCCAATATAAAAAAAATAGCGTTCAAAAATAGATATTTAACAATAGTTTTAAAAACGCCTTGATTATAAAAGCTTCGCATGGCCTGAAAAAGGTACAATAAAAAAAGTATAAGAAAAATCCAGTTGCTGGTTACGGCAAAAATAGAATCGATCAAATAGCTAATAATGAGCAAGATAAACAACAATGCCGTATTGTGAAAGCTAAATACCAAATGATCGGTGTAACTGTGTTTTTTCCTGATATAGGCTATCCAAATGAAGAGCGCGAATACCGGAAGAAAGAAAAAGACAGCGAATGGCAGTTTTGAAATCAGGGTGCTGATAAAACTTCCGGGGCGGCTTTGAAAGGCTAACGTTCCATCGGCAAGATGGAAAGCCAATTTGTTTCCAAAAGTTTGCGGTATATCGAATTTGGTTGTGGCGTCGTTAAAATCGTAGATGGAGTCTTTGCTTATTAAAGTGCGGAAGAACGCGTGTTTTTGTGAAAACGGACTTTCCGAAGTGTCCTTGCCTATATTTCTGAAATACTCCGATGGGTTAGCGAGTATCGATGAATCCTGTGCTATGTTCTTACGCTTCAAAGCGTCATAATTAAGGATGAGCTTTATGGAATCGATTTGGCTTGTAATTTGCGTATCCTTTTCATTGTCGTAATTGAAGGAGCGTTCGTCGATATTTTCGATGAAATTACGTTCTTTGTTCACTCCATATTTATCCAAATCCGAATAATTTCCGGTGAAATTGATCATCAAAAAATAAATAATCGTTAGGCTCAGTAAGAACCGAAAGGGGTTGGTGTAAGAGACCCGTTTCCCACTGGTATAATCCCTAGTAATCTTTCCCGGTCGCAGAAGTAGGGCGGCCAGCGTTTTCAGTAATTTGGAATCATAGGAAATCAGGCTCGCAAAGAACTCGTTAAAAAAATCCCTTATAGATAATTTCTTGGTGCTGTTCGCCTGCGAGCAATTGGGACAATACCGGTCGCTGATATCCAGTGGATGCCCACAGTTCAGGCACTCCGTTCCGCGGTATTGGAAACGGTGCCTTCCTTTTTCCGGCTGGTCTGGCAGATTTTCCATCTATATATACATCCTAAGAAATTATCCAAAAAAAATATAGAAGTCCGCTTACCGAACGGACAGAGTTATGGATTTAGCAATTTTTATTGTATTAGCACAACGCACGAAGGAACATTCGTCCCGGCGTCCTGCATCTTTTAGGTGTATCGTACAACTTACGCCCGGTGATCCCCTAATTACTAATATCCCGCGAATTCGTCGACCCCACTCCTATAATACTGTCATACAAATCCCCGAAATTCCGATAGTACACCAAAATTAGGTAATTGTTCTCTGTGAAATGAAAATTGCCGCAGACGGTGTTGAGGTCAATGACGCCGTCTTCGCGTTTTATCACATATTTATAGTTATAGAAACCCTGTTTTAGTTTGATGTTGCCTTCCATTAAGCCGTTATCCTTATTATAGGTCATTTTATTTTCGTCGGTCAGGGCGTAGTTGTTGAACTTTCCGAAAACGTAGACCTCGTCAAGGGCAAGTAGCTCTTCATAGGGCAGCGAAAAATGCACTTGGGAGTATTCGGCTTCCCGGGAATTGTCTTCGCCCTGAAGGGTGCGCACTGCAAAATCGCCATTAATATCCGGATAATAGGTGTACTCCCGATCAAAACGATAGCCATCTGTAAACAAGTAGTGTTCGTAGAGATCGGCCACCTCTATTCTTGATATTTGCGATGTCGGCGCTCTCAGGTCACTGGTATCGAAATTCAAGTATTCGTTGCCCCCGAAAAAGCTGGTCTCTTGATCGTATTTATAGACCAGTTCGCCGCCCAAAGTGTACTGCGGAGGAATATCGTAAAGGGCGGTTGCCCACTGATGGTTTTGTAAAATGGCCACTTTCACCTCTTTCTTAGGGTTGACTAGCTGAAAATTGCCTTGGTGGATGCTGAACTGTACCACCTGCTTTTCGTTCAGAAAATTGAAATCGCGAGAGCGTTTGACCGTTCCCCCCACTCTTACGGCATCCGTATAGACCACGAATCTTCGCGAAAATTGCAGTTCATAACTGTCGTTATAAATCTCGAGCATATAATTGCCGCTGACCTTCAGGCTCAAATTCTGGTTTGGTATCGTCAATCGATAATTCGAATACGGCTGTAAGGTATTATAACTGTTTTCATAATCCGTGATGCGTTGGTTGTCTATTCCGTCGAGGTATTGCGATTTTAGGAGTTGTGAGGGCGACCAGTCGTAATCACAGTGTATGATCTTGTAATAGTAGTCCTGTTCGTTGGCCAGAATATCATCGAATTCCAGCCTAATGGTCTCCCCGAGCATAACGACGGGAAACTGGTCTTGGGTAGGGCCGCCGAAAATAATGGTCTTGATGTTTTCCGGGGGATTTATCTCTTGCTGTACTTGCGAAAACAGCGAAGTGGCAAAAAGGAACAAAAGAATCTGTTGAAGGCCTTGGCGCATATTTCGACTATTTTTTCGGTAAAGGTAAACAAAAAGCATGCCTGTCAAATTCGGATCGGTGAACGACCTAAATTTCTAGGTATTTATTATGAAAACTTTCTTTTAAGTAGTATTTTTGATGCGAATTTTACAGAACCTGTACTTTGGGTTCGTTAACATAAGGTCGACTACCTATGTCAAAAGACATCAAGATCACCAAAGGTTTGGACATTAAACTTGTCGGTGCCGCGGAGCAAACTACCTCAAAAGCCGTTCTCAGTAATGTGTATGCCATAAATCTGAACGATTTTCATGGCATAACCCCGAGAATGCTGCTCAAGGAAGGTGGGGAGATAAAAGCCGGCGAAGCCCTGTTTTTTAATAAGAATAAAGAGGATATGTTCTTCGTATCCCCCGTTAGCGGCGAGCTTGTCGAAATCGAGCGTGGAGCCAGAAGGCGTATTCTGACGTTAAGGATTTTGGCGGACAAGGAACAGGAGACCGTGGCCAATATAATTATGGATGTCGAAAAAGCATCTAAGGACGATATCAAGGCATACCTGCTCAAAACAGGATGCTGGCCGTTCATTATTCAGCGTCCATATTCGGTGATTGCGGACCCCGATACGAACCCAAAGGCGATATTCGTCTCCGGGTATGAGTCCGCCCCGTTAGCCGCGAATCCTGACTACGCACTACAAGGCAAGGAAAAAGAATTACAGGCCGCCATTACCGCCTTGGGGAAACTTACCACAGGTAAAGTGCATGTTTCCGTTGGAAAATCATCCAGCTCCCCACTGGCCGGACTTTCGGGCATAGAACTGCACAAGGTTTCAGGTCCGCATCCGGCAGGGTTGGTCGGTACCCAGATCAATAAGATCGATCCCATCAATAAAGGGGAAACGGTCTGGACGGTCACCCCGCAAGATTTGGTTATTATTGGCGAAATGCTGTTGACCGGTAAATTCAACCCTCAACGCACCATAGCCTTGGTAGGATCTTCCGTCAAGAAACCTCAATATTACACTACGAAAATCGGTGTCGAGATATCCACGTTTCTATATGCCAGTGGGGTCAACGAAGAGCGGTTCAGGGTCATCAACGGCGATGTGCTTACCGGCTCAAAATCACGGCAAGATGGCCATTTAGGGTACTATAACAATACGGTAAGTTGTATTCCCGAAGGCGACGATTACGAATTCTTCGGATGGAACAAACCCGTTTTCAATAAGATTTCGGTTACCAGGGCATTGACCTTTTCATGGTTGCAGCCCGATAAAAAATACGATTTGGACACAAATACCAACGGTGAGCACCGGAATTTCGTGATGACCGGAATGTATGAAAAGGTCTTTCCGCTGGATATTTACCCCCTGCAGCTGTTAAAGGCGTGTATGGTTCACGACCTTGATCAGATGGAGCAGTTAGGCCTGTACGAAGTGGCGCCAGAGGATTTTTCGCTGACCGAGTTCGTCTGTATTTCCAAACAGCCTCACCAACAGATCATTCGCGAGGGATTGGATCTTCTACAACAAGAAATAGGATAAAAGATGAGTGATAAAAGACTGACTTTCAAGAAAAGGCTTCATATTATAAAGCACCATTTCCGCGGTAAAAAAATGGCGCCGGCCTTCAATGCCTTGCATACGTTTTTGTTCACCCCCGACGAAACGACACACAACGGAAGCCATATCAGGGCGGCAGACGATTTGAAACGCACCATGAACACGGTCATCATGGCCTTGGTCCCGGTATTGTTGTTCTCGATGTTCAACGCCGGTTACCAGTACTACGCGGCCATCGACGCCGCGAACGGAGTGGCCAGGGAGGTTTCTGTATTCGGTAACTTTCTGACTTGGGACAACTTTTGGATCGGTATCATTAAAGTACTGCCTTTGGTCGTGGTTTCATATGGTGTCGGACTTTTAGTGGAATTTATCTTTGCCGTTATCAAGGGCCATGAAGTAGAGGAAGGTTATCTGGTTACAGGAATGTTGGTGCCTTTGATCGTACCCATCGATACCCCGCTTTGGATGTTGGCCGTTTCTGTAGTTTTCGGTGTGGTCATAGGAAAAGAGGTTTTTGGCGGTACGGGAATGAACATCTTGAATCCGGCACTGACCATTCGCGCATTTTTGTTCTTCGCCTATCCTACTTGGATGAGCGGTGACAAGGTGTGGGTGCACGAAGCCGTCGAACGCGCGGGGACTCCAGATGCAATTTCCGGGGAAACCATTTTGGGCTATCTGGCACAAGGACATGAATATGCGTATTCCATTTCCGATATGTTTTGGGGGTTTATTCCCGGTTCGGTGGGGGAGACCCCGACTTTTTTGATATTGCTCGGTGGACTCTTTCTAATATTCAGCAAGATCGCCAGTTGGCGGATAATGCTCAGTGCTATAATCGGATCATTGGTCATGGGACTGATGTTCAACGGCATCGTCGACCAAGGATGGATCGGCGATACCAGTAAGTTTTATGGATTGATGAGTTTCCCGTTTTGGGAGCATCTGATCGTTGGCGGCCTGGCCTTCGGTATCGTCTATATGGCGACCGATCCGGTAACCGGCGCACAGACCAACCGCGGAAAATGGTATTACGGCTTCTTCATCGGATTTTTGTCCGTTATGATCCGCGTATTCAATCCCGCGTATCCCGAAGGTGTTTTCTTGGCCATCCTATTAATGAACGTTTTTGCGCCTACCATTGACCATTACGTCATTCGAGGAAATATAAAAAGAAGATTGAAACGAATGAAGAACGCCACGATTTTGCCTAAGGATTCAGAGGGCGAGGAAAAAGAACTTCAAGTAGAAACTGCATAATTATGTCAATCAATACAGATAAGAATAGCTATACGGTAATCTTTGCCGCTGTCATGGTCGTCGTCGTCGGATCTTTATTGGCGTTCATGGCCTCGGGTCTCGAAAGTCGCATCAAGGAGAACGAGCGCTTTGAGAAACAGCAGAACATCTTGTACGCCATGGGGGTCAACGAAAACGTTGAAGATGGTGGCGTCAGTTTTATAGGTACTGATGTGGTCGAAGAAAAGTTTTCGAAGTATATCAAAAAACAGCTGGTGATCAAAGGTGATAGTATTATTGATAATAACGAGGCCTACCTGATCGATATGAAGAAGCAATTGGCACTTTATAGGAAAGGCGAAACGCCCGAGCTACCTGTTTTTATAGGTGAAAAGGATGATAAGGAATATTATATCATTCCTATGTACGGCAAAGGACTTTGGGATGCCATTTGGGGCTTTATCGCCTTGGATAAAAACATGGTCGTACAAGGCGTATTTTTCGATCATAAAGGGGAAACTCCCGGTTTAGGCGCCAACATCAACCAACGCTATTTTATGGACGACTTCACCGGAGAAAGCATCATGCAAGGCACCCGGTATGCAGGTATCGATGTCGCCAAGGGCAACAACGATCCGTTGAACGAGCGTAAAGACGACAACAAGGTCGATGCCTTGGCAGGCGCGACCATTACGGGTGATGGCATAGCGGCAATGATTACCGAAAGTGTGAATTTGTACAAAGATTATTTAAACAAATTAAGAGAGAACTAGCATGGCACTATTAACTAAAAAAGACGCAAACCTTATACTGGATCCGTTGACGGACAACAACCCGATTACCATTCAAGTATTGGGAATCTGCTCCGCCCTCGCGATTACGGCAGAGCTCGAAGCCTCGGTGGTGATGTCCATCGCCGTCCTTTTTGTGATGGGACTGGGCAATGTGGTTATCTCCTTGATGAGGAATATTATTCCACCCAAGATCAAGATCATCGTTCAGTTGATCGTGGTCGCTACCTTGGTGATCGTGGTCGATCAAGTGCTGAAAGCATTTGCCTATGAATTGAGTAAAACCTTATCGGTGTTCGTCGGTCTTATCATTACCAATTGCATCATTATGGGCCGGTTTGAAGCTTTTGCATTGGCCAATGGGCCTTGGCGGTCTTTCCTCGATGGTATCGGAAACGCTTTGGGCTATGCGGTCATATTGGTCATCGTCGGTTTTTTTCGAGAACTTTTCGGTTCGGGAACCTTGTACGGTTACGCAGTTCTAGGTGATCCTATCGCTAAGACAGGACTGTACGCCACAGGTTATGAGAACAACGGTTTTATGATCATTCCCCCCGCGGCCTTGATTGTAGTGGGACTTATAATTTGGGTACAACGTGCACAGAACCCGGCATTGGTAGAAGAAAACTAATCGGTTGATTTAAAACGGAATTATGTTAGAACATATAGAATTATTTTTTAGGTCCATCTTTATTGATAATATGGTGTTCGCCGTATTCTTGGGGATGTGCTCTTATCTAGCGGTCTCCAAAAAAGTGGCCACAGCCGTTGGTCTGGGGGCGGCCGTGATCTTCGTTTTGGGCGTTACCGTACCCTTGAACTGGTTGTTGGACCAGTATCTGCTGCGCGACGGTGCACTGGCTTGGTTAGGCCCGGAGTATGCGGATTACAATTTGGGCTTTTTGTCCTTTATCCTTTTCATAGCCACCATTGCTACCATGGTGCAGCTGGTGGAGATCGTAATCGAAAAGTTTTCTCCTGCCTTATATAACTCATTAGGAATCTTTTTGCCATTGATTGCGGTAAACTGCGCGATTTTAGGAGGTTCGTTGTTCATGCAGGCCAGAGATATCCAAACCTTGGGGCTAGCCCTTAACTATGGTATAAGTTCCGGTATCGGTTGGTTTTTGGCTATCTTGGCGATTGCCGCAATTCGTGAGAAGATTCGATACTCAAATGTACCGCCGCCTTTGAGGGGTCTAGGGATTACCTTTATCATAACCGGACTCATGGGTATCGGTTTTCAGAGTTTTGGCGGAATGTTGACAGGTGGTGATGAAGCCGTGCCCACCGAGGAGACTACTGCTGATGTGCCTGTAAAGAATCAAAATTCCACTGTGGAAACAAGGGAGCAGGCTCCTTTGACCCGAACGGATGCTGAAAAAAAGAAAATCGAAAAAGAGCTTTCTAAAAAAGAAAAGGAAATCTCCTATACTGACGCTATAAAGAAGTAAAACATGATGTTAGCTACAAGCACAGGCGGAACGATATTGATTACCGTAGTCGCCTTTTTGATACTTTTGATGGTCTTGGTCGCCTTGTTGTTGTTCACCAAGGAAAAACTTTCGCCTTCGGGCCCCGTTACCCTTACCATCAACGGAGAAAAGAAGATGGAGGTCGAGTCCGGCAGTTCACTATTGACAACCCTCGGTAACAAGAAGGTCTTTTTACCTTCGGCCTGTGGCGGCGGGGGTACCTGTATCCAGTGCGAGTGCCACGTTCTTTCCGGAGGTGGGGAAGCTCTGCCCACCGAAACCCCGCATTTTTCAAGAAGGGAACTTAGCGAAGGGCTACGCTTGGCCTGTCAGGTAAGGGTGAAACAAGATATGGAGATTACGATACCCGAAGAGATATTCGGTATCAAAAAATGGCCCGCCAAGGTGGTACGGAATTACAATGTGGCGTCATTCATTAAAGAATTTGTAGTCGAGATTGAAGAGGATATGGGGTACAAGGCCGGAGGCTATATCCAAATCGAAATCCCTAAGTGCGAAATCAATTATAAGGATATCGATATTACCGCGCACCCGGAGGAGCATGAAACTCCCGATAAATTTCAAGAGGAATGGGACAAGTTCAACCTATGGCCCTTGGTCATGAAAAATCCGGAAATTGTGGAAAGGGCCTATTCTATGGCCTCTTTTCCCGCCGAAGGCAAGGAGATTATGTTGAACGTACGAATCGCGACCCCACCTTGGGACCGCGCAAAGAACGGTTGGATGGCCGTCAACCCAGGCGTGGCTTCTTCCTATATATTTGCTTTAAAAAAGGGTGACGATGTAACCATCTCAGGACCATTTGGTGAGTTTTTTATCAATGAATCCGACTCTGAAATGCTATACGTAGGTGGGGGTGCCGGTATGGCGCCCATGCGTTCACATCTCTACCATCTGTTCGAGACGTTAAAGACCAAGCGAAAGGTGTCGTATTGGTACGGTGGCCGCTCAAAAAGGGAACTTTTCTATATCGACCATTTCAAAGCCTTGGAAAAGGAGTTCCCGAACTTCAAATTTTATATGGCCCTCTCCGAGCCTGCCGAAGAAGATAATTGGAAGATTAAAGAAGATATCGATGCCCCCGGCGACGGTTTTGTCGGGTTTATTCACAATTGCGTGATCGATAATTATTTGAGCAAGCACGATTCGCCCGAAGATATCGAACTATATTTCTGTGGTCCACCGTTAATGAACAAAGCCGTTCAAAAAATGGGCGAAGATTATGGTATTCCCGATGAGCATATCCGGTTTGATGATTTTGGGGGATAGATAACAATTTTATGTTAACTCCGGCCCTTCGACGTAGCTTATATTATGCGAAATCGAAATGCTCAGGATAAACTTCGACGGGAATCTGTTGAATAATATACAAAACCGATATCCCGATATCGGTTTTTTTGGAAGAATGCGTCGGTAAAATATGGCATACCATGGGTAAACCCCTTACGGAACAAGAACTACACAATCTGGCGATGAATATTGTCGGCAAGCAGTTGGAAGCCGAGGGTTACGAATTTATGGGGGTTAACAGTAAACCTAAAAAGAACCCACAGTTCGTCTGTCTGAAAGAAAAGCAGCTCCATTTTATTGTGGTGCGCTATGTGTCATATCCTGAGAACCCTAAGGAATACGACGCCAAACTGATGGAAAAAGTAAAAAAGCATGCCGAAAGTTTCGAAGCGAAATCCTACTACGCAGGTATCGGGCTTTCGAATGCCAAAGACCGAAAACTTCCCGTATATCTGAACGAAGACTATATCGTGGAGTACGACGGATTGATCGAGGTCTAAAATTATTCTGTCGTTCCCGAACCAATATACCTGAGCTTATCGAAAGCTAGGCAAGAATCTTTTAAACATATCAAAATAACTATTTGGATTTCTTTATCAAAGATGAAATACACCTATTTACCCCTCATTGCCGTACTGCTTTTTTCGTGCTCGCCCGAACGCCCGGAAATCTATAAGAATCAAAATGCGGGCGGAGCCTTTGGTACTTCGTACAATCTCACGTATTTGTCGGATAAACCTCTCGATTTTCAAATGGAAATAGATTCGGTTTTTGATGCGGTCAATCGCACTTTATCCACCTATATTCCGAATTCAGACATCTCTAAAATCAATCGTGGCGACTCAACCTTGGTAGTCGATGCCATGTTTCGCGATGTTTTTGAACTATCCAAGGAAATATATGGGAAAACGAACGGCTATTTCGATCCGACCGTCGGAGTTTTAGTCGATGCATGGGGTTTTGGCCCGGGACAGCAAATGGAATTAGATAGCCTAAAGGTCGATAGCTTGTTGCAATATGTGGGATTTGATAAAGTGGAATTAACGGAAGAAAATACCGTCAAAAAATCAAATCCCGGTATACATTTAGACTTTAACGCAATTGCGAAAGGATATGCCATAGACCGCTTGGCTAAGCTTATGGACCATAAGAATATAGATGACTATCTTTTGGAGGTAGGTGGTGAAGTGGTCGCCAAGGGTACCAACCGGATCAAGGAAAAAGCTTGGGTAGTCGGTATCGACGATCCCCAGATGGAAGAGACCCGCGAGCTTAAGTTATTAATCAACTTAAATGATAGGGCCTTGGCTTCATCAGGAAACTATCGCAAGTTCAGGACTGACCTTTTAACTGGTAAAAAATATGTGCATACGGTGGATCCGAAAACAGGTTTCACAAAAAATGCGAACACCTTGGGCGTTACGGTACTTGCGGAGACTTGCGGCATGGCTGACGCCTACGCTACCGGTATTATGGCCATGGATCTTGATGAGGCCCTAAAACTGTTGACATCTGAACGTGAACTGGATGTTTTTATCGTTTATATCGATGATAAAGGAGACCCCCAGCAATTTATGACCGAGGGTTTCAAAAGTTTAATAGTGGATTAGGGAAAGTGCGGACCTATTTATGTACTAGCGGAATAATCTCCCCATGGGCAAGACGATATTTTTCGATGTCCGAAGCTTGTAATACTGTCGTATAGTCTACTTCCTCGACGGTAAAACCAATGCTTCTGAGTTTATCGAAATAATCCCTGCCATAAATACGCACGTGATCATACTGCCCGAAGATTTTGGCCCGTTCTTTCTTGTCGGTAATGGAATCGTCTTCAAAAGTTTCCTCCCGTTTCAGGTCTTGGGGAATTTGAAAGATGCCCCATCCGCCTTTTTTGAGTACCCTGTACATTTCTTGCATGGCCTTGGTATCATCGGGAATATGTTCGAGAACGTGGTTGCAAAGAATTACGTCGAAGCTGCCATCCTCGAATGGTAGGTCGCAAATATCAGCTTTGACATCGGCCAAGGGAGAATTCAGATCGGTCGTTGTATAGTCAAGATTTTTGAGTTTCCGGAAGCGTTTGTAGAATGCCTGCTCGGGTGCGAAGTGCAAAACTTTAAGGGAAGCGGAAAAGAAATCGGTTTCTTTCTTTAGATACAACCATAATAGCCGGTGGCGCTCAAGGGATAGGGTTGAGGGCGATAAAACGTTTTCACGCGGACTTTCATAACCGTAGGGTAAAAAACTTTTAAAGCGTTTGCCGTCGATGGGGTCTTCATATCGGTCTCCCCGCATCCAGAATGCCAATATAGGCCGGACCAAGTAACTGAGCTTTATCAGTAAGGGCCGTGGCACGGCATTGAGGATGTACTTGAAGAGTTTAGCCACTAATTTTCACTGCTATTTGATACTTGATTATTCCGCATTTCCTCTGTGAATTTTTTACAACTGTGTCCTAATTAAAGCACCAACTTAGACCGTCGAAATTCTTCCTCCTCATCAGTTTTGATCCCCAACGCTTCGTAAATATACTGAAACGTAGAAAGCAGCTCCGGCTTGCCATCGACAATTGCCACATTGTGCTCGAAATGCGCACTGGGCTGCCCGTCGGCGGTCAGGATGGTCCACCCGTCCTTTAGCTGTTTGATGCGGCGGGTACCGCGGTTGATCATCGGCTCTATGGCAACCACCATGCCCTCGAGAAATTTTTTACCCCGACCCCGTTTGCCATAGTTGGGCATTTCGGGGGATTCGTGTAGTTTTTTGCCCAGTCCGTGCCCCACAAGTTCGCGTACCACGCCATATCCATGACTTTCAGTATAGTTTTGAATAGCGTAGCCTACGTCGCCCACCCGGTTGCCAATCTTAAATTCACGAATTCCGATATAGAGCGATTCTTTGGTGACCCGCAATAGTCTCTCGGTTTCCGGATCTATTTCCCCGATAGGGAACGTATAGGCATGATCACCGTAATATCCATTTTTCAAGGCACCGCAATCCACAGAAAGAATATCACCCTCCTTAAGCGGTTCGTCATTGGGAATACCGTGCACCACTTGAGCATTCGGACTCATGTTCAACGTATTCGGAAAGTCGTACATACCTAAAAATCCAGGTTCTGCGCCTAGCTCGCGGATAAAGTCTTCCGCAAGTTTATCGAGATAAAGCGAGTTCACTCCCGGTTTGATTTCCGATGCCAGCATGCCCAAGGTCTTGGAGACCACCAGAGCACTTTCACGCATCAATTCGATTTCTTCGGATGTTTTAATATTTACCATAGCTTGCAAAGATAAAATTTTCAGACCAATGCCTCCCGTGTCATCACCGCTGGCTGTTCGATTCCCATCATTTTTAGTATGGTCGGGGCGATATCGCCCAAAACACCATCTTTGATCTCTTTGATATCGTCATCCACTAAAATCAAGGGTACGGGGTTGGTGGTGTGCGCCGTATTGGGAGTGCCATCGGGGTTGACCATTGTCTCGCAATTGCCGTGGTCAGCGATTACGATAGTCGAATATCCGTTTTCCTTGGCTACCGTAATGACGGCCTTGGCACAGGCGTCTACAGTTTCACAGGCTTTTATGGCCGCTTGCATATTGCCCGTATGGCCTACCATGTCAGGGTTGGCAAAGTTTAGGCATACAAAATCGACTTCGCCTTTTTGGAGTTCGGGAATAATGGCATCCCTAATCTCATAGGCACTCATTTCGGGCTGTAAGTCGTAAGTCGCTACCTTAGGTGATGGGCATAACAATCGCTCTTCGCCCTCGAAAGGGGCTTCCCTTCCACCGTTAAAGAAGAAGGTAACGTGCGGATATTTCTCGGTCTCGGCGATACGGATCTGTTTTTTTCCGGCCTTTTCCAGAACCTCTCCCAAGGTTTCCTTAATATTATCCTTTTCATAAATAACCTTTATGTCCTTAAAGGTCTGATCATAATTGGTTAGCGTTACGAAATAAAGTTTCATGTGGTGCATATTTTGCTCATGAAAATCCATTTGGCTGAGGGCCTGGGTCAATTGTCGGCCCCGGTCCGTCCTGAAATTAAAAAAGATAACTACGTCGTCCTCCTGAATTTTTGCTACTGGCGTACCCTCGTCGTTGGTGAGAATGATGGGCTTTAGGAATTCGTCGGTCACTCCTTCGTCATAACTATGCTGTACCGTGCTGGAGATATCGTTGGATTTCTCCCCCATTCCATTGACCAAAAGGTCATAGGCCATTTTGGTGCGTTCCCATCTATTGTCGCGATCCATAGCGTAGTACCTACCGATTACGGTGGCCAGCTTGGCCTTTTTATCCGAACAGAATTTTATCAAATCCTCCAAAAAGCCTTTTCCGCTCTTCGGGTCTACATCGCGGCCGTCGGTAAAGGCGTGAACGTACATTCGGGTTACACCATAGCTCTCACCAGCTTCTATGAGTCCTTTAAGGTGATTGATATGGCTGTGTACCCCGCCATCACTTAAAAGACCCAAAAAATGAACGGGTTTGTCATGTTTTATGGCATAGGACAAAGCCTCTTTTAGAACTTTCTCATCCTTTAGCGTATTGTTCTCTACGGCCAAGTTTACCTTGGCAAGGTCTTGATAGACAATCCGTCCTGCGCCTAAATTCATATGTCCCACTTCACTATTGCCCATCTGCCCTTCGGGAAGGCCGACGTTCATGCCATCGGTCAGCAGATTGGCGTTGGGATAATCTTTGTACAGCGAATCTACAAAAGGTGTGTGCGCGTTGTCTATGGCCGAGACCTTGGGGTCGGGCGATTTGCCCCATCCGTCCAAAATCATCAGTATTACTTTTTTGTTCATTTTCACGTGTTTTATCAGTAGCCAAAAATAAAGCTATCCGCTTAGTATACCCAGTATTTCCCGTAGCTTTTTGAATATTGCAAGCCTTTGAAACGTTAAAGTAATGTTATTTAGCAAGCGATAGTGAAACATAATAGGGAAGACTTCGTCTATTAGGTATAGAATTTCATAAAAATTCTTATCAAAATTTATTAATTCATCAATCTAAATCATTCATCATGAGAAAAACGATTCTAATTGTTACAGCGGCCTGTATGGTCGCCGCAACCGGCCTTAGTGCCAAGGAAATTTCAGGGGTAACCGATGTTCCCGCTATCACTAAGAACATCAAAAACGTCGATATCAGTTCGTTCTGTATGGCCATTGTAAAAGGGGATTACACCACCGTAAAAAGTCTGATCGGCCTCGGTGAAGACGTTAACCAAAAATCGTTGGGCATGACTCCTGCGATGTTCGCCGCCCGTTACAACAAGGTGGAAATTTTAGAGCTACTTATCGAAAACGGTGCTGATTTAAAAATCAAAAGCAATCAGGGCTTTTCTGTAAAAAAGTATGCCGAGCTCTCGAATGCTACCGATGCCCTAGTAGTTTTGGAAACCGCTATGGGTAGTTAAAATTGCAAAGCGGTTTTTAAAACCCTTTTAAAAAGAACCCGATAATCTAGCTACCGCCGGATAATCGGGTTTTATTTTATAGTTCGATACCACAACGCTTGAAAAAGTATCCTAAGTGGGAGTAGCCGTAAAAGAGATGGATTTCTAAAAATCAAATCCGTTCAGCGCCCTGTCCATAAACGCATAAACGGCCAAAAAAAGCATCAGGGCACAAAATACCGAGTATACTTTTAAAAATATAACGAGAATTTCGGGCTTGCAGTCCTCAAAAGCGGCATTATAGATATGTCGAAAATGTGTGAAAGTTCCCATATAGATGTGGCATTGACACAGCTAGCGGACAAGTTTAAAAGGATAAGATTTTTGTGGGACACTGCAAATGTACGAAAATTACTTCTTTTCAGAGGGCAGCCTGACGAATTTAACGGTCGTTTGACGGAAAAAAATACCTGTAATTTTTATCCTGCGACCTTCAGTACGCCCTCCTCGTTCTTATACTTTTCGATGGATTCGCGTATTCTCTCGATGCGGTTGCCAGGATCGGGATGGGTACTTTGAAATTCCGGCACTCGGTCCGCACCGCCTGAGGCGGCATCCAAAATTTCCATGACTTTAATCATTTCTTCGGGATCATAACCCGATTGCAACATAAAAAGTACGCCAAGGTCATCGCTTTCCAGCTCGTCGCCACGTCCGTTTTTCAGAAGCGTGTTCTGGCCGATACTACCGACGACCCCACCCATATCGGCCCCTACGGATGCTCCGGTAGAGACGGTCTGCCAAAATTCGCTATCGGCGATGCGTTCGGCGGAGTGCCTACCTATGACATGACCGATTTCGTGCCCCAAAACACCGGCAAGCTGGGCTTCGTTCAGTTGTTTGAACAGGGCATAGGTAATAAATACCGGTCCGCCGGGCAATGCAAAGGCGTTGATGGTCTGGTCGTCGGCGAGGAGATGAAAGTCATATTGATAGGGGGTCTCTTTTGCGATACTGTTTTGCACCAAAGTATTGCCAATTTTGTCGACATAGGCCTGTAATTTTTCGTCGGGATAGAGTCCTCCATACTGCTGTGCGATTTCAGGCGTACTTTGCAGCCCGATTGCGATTTCCTGATCGGCACTCATGTTTATGGTCTGTGACCGTCCGGTATACGGGTTTTCCTCTTTGTTAGTGCAGCGTTGCACGTAGGCGAAGGCCACGATGGCCAGACCGATCATAATACGTATTTTCCAATTCCCTCTTCGCATAGTTAATGTTTTTTTAAGGCATTCAATATACGAAAAAGATGGTTACAACAATTCCGTGTTAATATCCAGAATATTGTCTTGGATGTAGTTGGTGAGAAAACCTTCGGTGAAGTGGTCGCTTCCGAGAAAATCTTCTTTTTGTAGGAGGAGCATTATGTTTTTCCTTCGGAATTCCGCAAGCATAGGTATGGAAATCGGAGCGTAGCTAAAATGCCATGGCTCGTATTTAAAGCCGCGACGCCCGGGGGTATCGGTATAGACCAAATGAAAGTCATAGGCTTTGGAATTCTCGTCCATCCATTTTTTGAAATCCGCATAGGGTTCACCCTCGGCAAATTTTTCGGGTACCAATACGTCGCCCTCCACTTTGCGATAACCGTCGACAATATCGATATCGGTGCCCCAATGGTGTCTGCTCGTACCGGGAATGGTGGAGTATTCGATAATCTTATCGATAGCCGCAAGCGGTTTCATGCCGTTGTCGTCGGTATAGCGCTGGAATTTCCGCTCAAAAATGGAACGCTGACGCTCGAAACTGCGATAGCTCGATACCGGCTTGAGATCGATGCCGTCGTTATAGGCCGCCTTTTTCATGGCGACAAATGCATCGTGTGCCTCTTTCTTGAGTTGAAAGCCTTCGCCATACAGCTCGATATCGGCCTTTCCCATCAGTTCTAAAATGGAAAAATCAAAATCTTTTGAAAAGGCCAAGTGTGGTAATGCGGTCAATGCCAATCCGGTGAGACCTGTTTTTTGGAGGAAGGAACGTCTTTGCATGTCGTTGGTTTATTAGGTTAACGAAGGATAATTAGGTTTTGGTATTATTATAACCTACAAATATACTGCCAAGTAATTCTTTGGAATTTGGCGCTTGGATTTTAAAATTTTACCTAGTCGTTTGCCAAATACAAAAAACCCTGAAACGTAAGCCCGATATCGTCCATGGAAACGACGTAGAAATACACCCCGGATGGGAGGCCTTTATCCCGAAAGATGACAAAATTGTCGACGTTGGAAAAACCATTGAATTCATTGGTGTAGTTGATTTTGTCGAATACTTTCGAACCATTGCGATCATAGATCTGCATGTGGTTGTTGGGGGACTGGGCCAATTCGGGAATCTCTAAAAAATCATTGATGTTGTCTCCGTTCGGGGTGACAAGGTAATCGTCGAGATCAAGAAAATCACGAGGTTCCGCGGATGCGGCGAAAGTTAGGGCCGCATAGTTATTAGGAATAAACGCATCGGAAACGGCAAAGCCTTGTGAAAGGTCGCCTACCGAAGCGGGACCACCGAGATTTTCCCATTGGTTCGAAGCCTTGCTCCATCCAACGAGCACGACTTCGGATACATCATCGGTCAGGTTGCCGATGTTGCTGCGTTCGTTCCAACTGAGCTGCACGGTCGAGGATTCCGAACCTTCCAACCGCCAGAATTCAAGCGCACTTATTTTGCTGATATCGACCGGTCGGGCACTGGTGTGGCAAACGTACTGGGTGTATTGGGATCTTCGAAGAAATAGGCGCAGCTGGCTATGATGTTCGGTGCTACGGAATTCAATATCAACGGCCTCAATTGCTGTTGATCGCCCACGGGAAAGGTAAAAGCCTGTTGCCCGGCTAGGCTGGCATAGCCCTCGACTTTACTGATATCGCTTTCCCCGGTGGAAAAGGCATCGTCAAGAAAATTCAGGGTAATGCCAGGATCGTTTCTTGGCGTGGTGACGTCTCCCGTTATAAAATTGGCATTGTTTATTATGTTTACGGTATTGTTAAGGGCCACTCCGTTCAAGGTAACGAATTCCGCATCAAAAAAAGAAGGAAACAGCGCCCCGGAAACAGTAATCAGCGAATCACCATAAAACCCGACCAGGCCTAAGTTTTCATCGAACAAACCATCATTGACCAGATCAGTGTGGAAGCCCATTTGTCCGTTTTCGTGAATACGCAGGTTGCCTGTGTTTTGCAGGGCGGTCTGGGCATGGG
>RCMY010000121.1_pt1 | contig 71785 bp, 63 predicted proteins | sample 2041341 | NCBI WGS metagenome assembly RCMY01 (sample SAMN09708234, study PRJNA481090) | Marine sediment metagenome, whole genome shotgun sequencing project. | reverse complement strand
ATTTTTATCTCTTTGTCAAGAAAAAAATGACCCAAATGGCTAATATTTATAAATATTTCACATGCAATTTTCTAACCGGATATTACTGGCTATAATCGGGATATTTACGAAAGACCAAGAATGGATCGACAAGAGCAGGAATTGGGGACAAAACTATTACAATCCTTTGATTTGTATAGTCAACATTTTTATCGACCTTAAAATACTGATTGAAAATATTTTGACTCTCGGCTATTTGGAGTTGGCCGAGAAATTTTCATTTAAGCAATACTGTCTCTGTAAATCATTCGTCTATATGTGGTATGCAAATACAGTCAATTTTACAATGACATAACACTTCCGATGAATGATGAACAGTGTAATTTTTTCCAGGAATGGGCTAAACATCATATCCTGACGTTCCAAGAGGTCGATCCCCTGCATCAGCGAAGTCTTGACCTGAAGGAAGCACACACCTTCCGAGTATGCGCGGCCATTGAGCGGATCGCTTCAGGTCTTGGTCTTTCGGAAAACGACTTTCGGATCGCTTCCGTAACTGCCTTATTTCACGACATCGGCCGTTTTTCCCAATACCAAAAGTACCGGACCTTCCGTGATCTTGATTCGGATAATCACGCCAAGCTTTCTATTTGGGAGTTGAATCGTCATCGCGTCCTCCATACGCTGAATTTTACTGAGCGCCAGATTATCAGTCTCGCTATTTTTTTTCACAACCGACTCCGTACCCCTAGAAATCTTGATCCGAAAACCCTTCTTCACTGCCAACTCATCCGTGATGCCGATAAAGTTGATATTCTGCGGATCATGGCCGAGCACTTTCAAATGGCAGAATCTATGCGAAATCCCGTACTTACCCTTGGATTGGGGGCGGACCCGCTGGTACGGGAAGAGGTCTATCGTATGCTGCTCAATGGACGGATCATGAGCTACTCAAAACTAAAAACCATCAATGAATTTAAAGTGCTGCAGATGAGTTGGGTTTTCGATATAAATTTCCGACCAACTTTTGAGATTCTGAGGGAACGCAACAATATCGGCGTACTCGCTGCTACGCTGCCCGACACACCACTTCTTCGAGAGGCACTTGATTTCGTCAATAGCTATATCGATAATAAAACAAATACATTTTGAAGAAAAATAAAAGGAGAAATAATTCTCTAGATGTTACTACAGCATTTGTTACGATGGCGAGTGAATTGGTATCAATGTCAGAGGATATAAACAGAACCTGAGGGCTTGCATATATGCAGTTGTTGCCTACAATATAGCCCTGTACCCAAAAGATCAGATTATCAAAGAAAGTTGGCGCTGAGGAAAAAGATGAGAATTTCGTAATCACAACAGAATCAGTTCCTTATGTGCCTCAATGAACCTCAGACCGATCACCCCTAATGAAAAGCAAGATATCTATATTCTGTTATTAATTAGACGCATTGTGTTATGATCAACATGTCTTGGGCACTTTCCCTTCGGCCTCACAACATAATTATTCCCTTTAACATGCCTTCATACACATCATCCAATCAACATAATCATGCAATAGCTTGATCTATCTGCAACAAGCTATGTTCAGAATCTCAGACATATAGGACAGTCAATGCAAAAACTTACCCCCGATGGAATGAACCTTGTCGCTGACATTTCTCATCGCTACAACTTGAGTAACGATGCAGTCATCCACATGCTAGTCGCCGTAAATAATGGCGGCGGTAGCATGGCCCAATTTAATTGTCCAGAGTTGGGTGGATCCGGTCAATGGATGCGTGGAGGCATGACCATGGTCGGTGATATGTTTAATCACGGGCTGAAAATGACGGTAGATAACCTCTGCTCAGAACTTTCCAGAGCACTGTCCACTATGCAGATCTTTCCCACCATACCGGCGGGAACCCCGGGCAGCAATCAGTGGTGGCCAGCCGAGTGCGGCAGCCCGTTTAGCAGTGGCGCCCAAAATAACACTCGCTACGCTATTTTTCCAGGAAAATTGGCAGTGGAACAGAACGGACAAGTGACCGTTTACGATACCCTTAACCACAATATTGGCGGCGTCAGTCAGCAGCAAGGAGGCAATACCTCGCTGACCTTTTCCAGCCAATTTGGCACGGTGTCCGTAAATCAATTGCCAATTATTTCTGGCCCAGGCTCAGGCGCACCACCGTTACAAACTAATTTTGCGGAACCTACGGTAAGCGGACCTCCTGTCAATACAGCACCTCGTACTGATAACAATCAAGCTCTAAGCAATAATCCTCCACCTACATCTTCACCTACACCCACATCTACTAATGAGATAATTAATCTCATTGAACAGTTGGCAAAATTGCGAGACGCCGGCGCTATAACCGAGCAAGATTTCAATTCTAAGAAGATAGAGTTGTTGACCCGTATTTAGCCAAAAGTGGATGAAGAGTGATGCAAGGATGGTGAAGGTCATAAAGGGTTCAAAAAGGAAGATATTCAGTTAATGCTTTTTCAACCAACCTGCAAAGGTGGAGATATGGATTGGTATTTTAGCACGTATCGAGACGAGGATGAAGCCTCCGAGTCGATACGTGATAAAATCAAGGTAGTTTTCCTGAAGTACTTTACCACCAGTGGAACTCAAGAAGGCATGGGAGTGTTTTTAAAGCGAAAAATATTCAATCAAAGAACCACGTGCTACTTTACTCCAGCCGCAGCATCTATTACCAAAATTTTTGGAGCCTTCAAGTGCGAGCAACCACCTCGACCAGGCAGCACACTTCTTGCTGGACCTGATACGTATTGGAACGTATTTCCAGACATCGATTGAAACAAGAAGGAACTCTTTTAATATGTTCTTTTCTTCAATGGTTAAGGTTACAGTTAACAAGAAAGAGCACTTCAGAAATGAATTCAAAGTAGTACCGGTTTGCTCCGCTCTCGTGCATACTCTCTTTCCAGATAATCGTGATATTCACACATATGGCCCAATGCCTTCACTGCACGTTCGGGACTGGTGAAGAAAACTCCGTTGTATTTTGAGTTTTCAACTTCATAAATCGCACGTTTTTTAGGATCGGCAGTCAAGGTTACACCAAGAATTGGTTTTTTATATTTCTCCATTAATTTAACCGTATGCTTGATATACTCATGCTCCCATTTCTGCAACCCCTGCAGAATATCCTGAGACGCTTTCGGGTCAATCGCAGAGTCTACTTTACGAATCGATTCCAGCAGGGTCTCTAAAAGATATTCCCGTCCCGAAATACCCAGATGTATAACAGCGTCACAACCCTCCCAGGCTGCTAAAACTTCAATAGCTTTCATTGGGAGCTCCAAATCATTTTCACCAACCAGGTCGACAGGATTAGTACGGCTCCAGTAAGGTGGGAGCATTCGATCGAGCACGGCAACTATTTCATCACTAAGCGGCGCTACCAGCAAGTTCTGCTCACTGCATAAATCACTTGTGACAACCCCCCATCCTCCACCAAAGGTCATGATTGCAACTCGGCGACCTTGAGGCATTGGTAAGGAAGAAAACACCATCGAGGCATCCAACATATCTGCCGGTTGATGGACACTCACCACACCAGTTTGACGACAAAGCGCTTCAAATAGCCTGAAGTCTGCCGCCATTGCCCCGGTGTGGCTTGCCGCTGCACGGTCTCCAGCCTCGGTTCTCCCACCTTTAAGGACAATTACGGGTTTCTTCCTGCCAACTCTGCGCGCCGATTCGAAAAATCTTTTCCCGTCTTTGACACTCTCAAGATAGAGAAGAACCGTCTTGGTCAGGTCATCCACCTCAAAAGCTTCCATGAAATCCTCTATGGCTACCATCGCCTCATTGCCACTTCCGCCGAACGCTCTGATTCCCAACCCCTGAGAATCGGCAAAACTCAGCAGCTGAACACCCATATTCCCAGATTGCGATATAAGTGCAGTACTGCCCGGCTTTGGCGCTACATGAACTCCAGTTAGAATGATGTTAGCGTGAGGATTCTGGATGCCCATAGTATTGGGACCAAGAAAGACAATTCCCGCAGCACGTGCATCTTGTAGAAGCTGATTCTCCAGAATTTTGCCATCTTCTCCCGTCTCAGAAAAGCCGGATGATATCAGCAGAACAGATTTCACTCCCTTTTGTTGCAAATCTTTTATCAAACCGCGCACCAATGCCGCGGGAATAGTGACAACCGCCAGATCAACAGGACCAGAAACCTCGGATATACTTTTATATACAGGTCTTCCCCACTGCGTTCCTCCTTTGGAATTAATCAGATGGACAGCACCCTTGTATCCATGGGCCAAAAGATTAGCGGGTAATGACTGCCCCCATTTGCCAAATACGCTCGAGGCACCGATAAAAGCAATTGACCCAGGGTGAAATATATCACCAATCAGATCAGGAGATACCACGGGGCGATGTTTCCTTGCTGTCTCCTCTTTCAATACGACCAGCGCATCAACAGCACAGACCTGACCATCTGGGCCAACAAGCAGTGGATTAATATCAACCTCTGCAACGTCCGGTCGCTCAATTGCAAGTCTCGAGAGTCCTAACAGACAAGTTACCAGGGCTTTTCTGTCGGCCGCTTTCTCCCCGCGAAATGCACCGAGAAGCCTGGAAGCTCTTATCTCATCAAGCATTGTTTCGGCTTCAATTTCGTCTATTGGCACCGCTCTAAAGACCACATCCTCCAACGCCTCGGTAAACACTCCTCCAAGTCCGAACATCACAATTGGACCAAACAGAGGGTCACGCAGTAAACCTGCGACAAACTCACGTTTACCGGTGAGCATGGGCTGGATTAAATACCCATCCAGATCTTTACCTGCTGAATCAATGATCTGCTGTGCCGCTTCCCGAACCTGCTCAAGATTGATTAAGCCCAGGTGCACTAACCCTCGATCACTTTTATGGGTAAGTTTCGCGCCATGTCCCTTCAAGACAACAGGAAAATTCAAATCGCCTGCAGCCCGAACTGCATCTTCTATGTCTCCGGCAATTATTTCTTTTACTACCGGAATGCCATAACCAGCAAGAAGCTGTTTTGATTCTGATTCGCTGAGACCTTTCATTTACATGTCCTTTTGATGAAAAGACGGAAATTAAAAAGTTCTATCCTGGTAATTCTAGCCCGAATTTCTCATGAACATTGTGAAAATTTGTAACTCTATACGACTTTGCCCAACATAAAGGAATTGTGTGCAATTGGACAATTTGTCACAATGTTCATGAGAAATCCGGGCTAAAGGAAAATTGCATGATACCGATTACAGTCTATTGAAAAAACTAGCGGCTGTAATCCTAGCCAGTTTCAGTACACTCGACAAGTTTTCTTTAGTCAGACATAGAAACCCTTGACCTTAAGACCAAGGTCACAGTTCATAGGCTTTGCCGCATGAACGGCTCATTGCTCTAAACTTGACTTCTTTTTTTCTGGAATTGCTTTATTTCTGGTTCACTGCTTGATCAGTAACAAATTTCGACTAGACCATATAGCGGCTGCCTTAGTACGTAGTCTTCAGATTTGGGAATTGCTATGTCAATGATTCAAAATACTCAATCATTTTAATTCGTTGTTTCTCCGTTGGCATTCGGCCTCGGCCCGCCTGCATATTGTCCTGCATATGCTTTGCTTTGCTGGTCGCCGGAATGGTACAGGTTACAGCCGGGTGTGAGATAACAAATTTTAAAAAATATTGGCCCCAGCTCTGGCAATCGAATTCTCCGGCCCATGGGGGCAAGGGCTTTCCCTTCACCTCACGGAACAGATCTCCACGCTCATAGGGGCGGTTGACTATAACTGCTATGCCCTTTTCCTGGGCAATCGACAGTAAGGGTGATTCAACCTCACGATTTCCTATATTGTAGGTGAGCTGAAGAAAGTCAAAATCATGCTTGTGCAATATTTGGCTGAGTTCGCCATGATCTCTGCCATGGGAGGTCGTGATGCCGTAATAGCGAATCTTGCCTTCGGCCTTCATCTCTTTAAGGGTTTCAAGTTGCGTTTGCCAGTCGACCAGATTATGGATCTGTATCAGATCAAACTTCGGTATTCCCCATTTTTGCCGGGATGCCTCCATCTGCTCGACCCCCTTTTCCTTCCCTTCTATCCAGACCTTCGTCGCTGCAAAAAGATCGGTCTTCCCCTGCACTCCTGGCAGCAACTGCCCGATCACCTCCTCTGCAGATCCATACATAGGTGATGAATCGATCATTCCACCCCCCATATCAAAGAAAACCTGGATAACCTCCTGCAACCTGGTGAGCATTTCGGTATTGCCCATAGCATCAAAAGTACGGGAAGTTCCCATGCCGATTGCCGGAATTTTTTCAGCTGTTTTGGGCAGAGCCTTTTTAAGCTGCAATGCCTCAGAATATGAGATATCGGGCAAAATCAATCCTGCGGCCACCATTCCGGCCAAACCCATAAACTGACGTCGATTAATATGTGTCTTTTTTTTCATCTTCTGCACCTCGCCATAGAGCTATTTATTTTCAGCAATTTTTACTTGCTGTCGACCCAGACCAAAGGCAACAAAGGCCCAAACCAAGGCCAATGGCACTGCGAGCAGAGCAACGCCGGATATATTCATGCCGATGCTCCGCATGCCTGCATAGACCCAGGCACTTACTGCGTCGCCTGTTCGGTAGACAAGGGTATCTATAACATTTTTCGCCTTGTACTTTTCCTCCCGACTCAACACAACGTAGAGCATTTCCCGGGCGGGCCTCATCACCGCATAATTCCCTGCGCGCCGAATTACCTGTACCGCCAGCAAAACAGACAAAACAGGTACAATACCAAGCAATGTAAAGCCAATAGCCAGCAACACCGGAATAATCGCCAGGACAACTGCCAGCCCGAACCATTTGATCAACCGGCCTGTAAGAAATAGTTGCAAGGCCAAGGTCGCCGCATTCACTGCAAGATCAATGGAGGCAAAGACGGCAGTACGCGCTGCTGAATCAATGAATGCATCACGAATAATCTGCGCCTGCATCAAATAGAGAAAGGTCGAAAGAGTCGTATACAAGAGCATCAGCAAACAAATGCCCACCAGATATGGCGAGCGAACAACCTTTGTTATTCCGGCCCAGACCCCACCGCTGATCAATTGCTCTTGCTGCACAGCCGTTGATTGCTCTGCTGCAGATGTTCTCGACTCAGACCACACCGACAGCCTGGCAATACACACAACTGCCCAGAACAGAAATAATGCCGACACCAGCAATAAGTTTCTGGGCCCAAGAGACTGGACCAGAAGAGCGGTTATGGCCGGGCCGGTAAGAGCCCCAACGGTTCCCCCTGCGGCAATAAATCCAAAGAGCCGTTTCGCCTCGGCATTGCTGTAGATATCCGCCATAAAACTCCAGAAAACAGAGACGACGAACAGGTTAAAAACACTGACCCAGATAAAAAATGCTCTGGCCATATACGGCGATGGGCTCTCTTCACTCATCAAGGCATAAAAGAGTAACAGCATGGCAATGAAAAAGAGATAGATATAGGGGAGAAATTTCCGACGCGGAAAACGTGAGCTTACCCAGCCAAAGAGCGGCACGACAGCGGTCATGACCAGAAGCGTTCCGGTAAACAGCCATTGCAGGTTCTCCACCCCACCGAGTATACCCATTTCGTCTCGCATGGGACGGAGTATGTAATAACTGCACAACAGGGAAAAAAAATAACTGAACGACCAGAACAGCGCAGGCCCCTCTCCTGGTTCGATATTTATAGTTTTTAAAGCACGTTCTATAATGAGCATTTTAGATTCGCCATAGTGGCACCAAAGATTCCAGCGACAATGACACAACCGAGAAAACAGATGATACTATTTGTGCAGGAAGCACCAGGAACCAGCCCTCAGAGCAAGCCGGCAGCCAGGAAGCCAGTGCAAAATTCCTGGCTGGCAGCAGGTACCTTTGTCGCCAATTGATTGTCTGTACCTGTTACAGAGTAAAGATGGAGAGGCAAGCCGTCAACAGTGGAACCCAAACATTGCTTTCATTTGCTCCCTACAGGATACTTGTGCATGAAAACAGACTCGGGCTACGTTGTATGTTTCATGTTGCCACAGCAAGTGCATTGTCTTTCTGCAAGTGCAACTTATCTTAGACCTATGAAAATGTTCTTACACAAGCCCAGCAAACGAAGATGGTGCATAACGCTCATGGTGCAACTCAATGCCGCGGCAATCATTGGAGTCCTACTTTTGCCTCTGGCACTCTCAGCCGCTTCGCTGAGGTTCGAAGGTGAACGCGCGTGGCTGAAGGTCGACGACGTGCCACTTTCCAGGGTGCTGCAGCTCTTCGAGCAGCGCGGGGTGGAAGTGTTGCTTGATCCATCGCTTACCCTGCGCCGTATTTCCGGTGACTGGGAAAATGCCAAGATCGACCGGCTTATCGCCCAGCTGGCAAGCCCACACAGCTCTATGCTTGAATGGAAACTGGAAAAGACCCCGCTCGGTGACTTTTTCCAACTTTCTTCCATACAAATTTTCCCAAAAGGTAAACCCTCTGTCGCTCGTCCCCTCTCCCCGCAGGGAAAAGTGCTCGATGTCGTCGAAGGTGAGCAAGGCGTACAATACATCCGTGGAGAGATCATGGTTGGCTTTAACCAGGGATCCTCCATCAAAGACTTGAAGGCGCTGCTTAAAAAGCTCAATGGAACACTGATCGAAGTGATTGACCCACCCGGAATATATCGCATTAAACTCAACGAAGACATGTCGGTTGAAGAGGCTCTACGCATTGCCCAGGCGCACAACGGCGTGACGGCCACCGAACCTAACCTGGCGTTTCCATCGATTGCCAGTAATACACTTCCGTTGACGGGAACCGCTGAGAACATCAACCTCAACCTGCTTCCAGGCGAGACCGCTATTGCCGTATTCGATTCCGGCCTCGATCCGGCCTATGTGGACTACCCTTTCATTCGAGGCACCTACGATGCGCTTGATCCCACCGCAGAAATCAGCGATCCCACCGGCCACGGAACCCTGACCTCCCTCATCGCAGCTGGTGCCGTCACGCCCCTTGGCGCGAAAGCAGCCGAGAGCGGAATTCCGGTATTCTCCATTCGCACCTTCGACAAAAACGGCATGACCAGCTCCGACACCATTCTGCGAGCCCTGGAATATGCCGCTCAGTCGGGCGTAAAAATTATCAGTATGAGCTGGGGATCGAAGGTTGACAGCCATTTTATGGAAACCACCATGAATTTTGCCGCCCAAAATGGTATGACGCTCTACGCAGCCGCCGGGAACGAACCTACCGGCACACCTGTTTATCCGGCTGGATATGACTCGGTCATCGCGGTGGGGGGATTGAACCCCGACGGCAGCAAATGGAAAGATTCTAACTATGGCGAGTTTGTTAAGCACTACGAACCTGCCTTGGCCAACTTTAACAATCTAAACTATGCAGGAACCTCTATCGCCAGCCCCTACGCCGCTTTCAAGGCTGCACAGGGCGCATCAGAATAGGTATTACCAGCTTGACAGGTTTGCCGGATTGAGCCAGGAGCTGGTGAGATTGCAGTACTGATCAGGAAGACCGGTGACAACCTTGCTTCAGGTCAGGTAATAGCTGTTTATAAAAAACAAAAAGATATCCAACTGGAAGTTCTTTCCGAAGGCCGATACTTTTAAAACCCCTATTCCTGGAGCTGGAATATTCGTCGTATCCTTGATGTTCCCGCAGGCAAGTTAAGCGTTATGACACGTCTCTACGGCGAGGAGCTGCCTTTCGGCTGAACGAAAAACCGTTATGCTTGCACAAGGTCTTAAAAGAGTATCAGGCCAGTTGCTCGATCCCGGCACGCATTACCTTAAGCCCTATATGAATACCATCGTGGAGGTGAACCCCCAGAGCCAGCGTTTTGAGATGTCCGGCAGAGATGTACTCAACGTTCTGACTCTGGATGGATTTCCCGTTACAGTGATAGGGCCAATAGTTTGCAGTTATAAACTGCCGTTTTCAACGACCCCATTGCCTATACACAGTGGCGATTCGCTGACACCCTCAACCCGGAAATGAAGCTGAATATCATCCATGCAGACGAAGGTACTCTTTGGACCGACCTCGAAAATACCGGCTTTGCGGAGCTTGGGGGAGCCAAACAGTTGAAGACAAGTAAAAATTACAGAAAGGATTGATAATTGGGTATTTCAGCAGGTGCATCGATAGTATATATGCCGGATACCGGAAAGCCGTATCCCACGTTGCTTCACTTCTTTACCCGGCGTTTTCCCAAAATCCCGGAACAGATCTGGCTTGAACGTATTACGGCAGGCAAGGTACTCACCGAAAAAGGTGAGCAGGTCACTCTGGCCACCGCCTATTTGCCCAACAGTCGATTATTCTATTTCAGGGAAGTAACAGAGGAACCGATCATTCCCTTTCAAGAGGAGATCCTCTTCACCAGCGATCACTTGATCGTGGCCTGCAAACCCCATTTTCTCCCCGTCAGCCCAGGCGGCCCATATGTATCTGAAACACTGCTCAACAGATTGCAAGAAAAAACGGGCAACCCCTTCCTCTCTCCCATTAATCGCATCGACCGCGCAACGGCTGGTCTTGTGCTCATATCGGTAAAAAAAGCAAGCAGGGGACTATATCAGCAACTATTTATGCAAGGACTGGTGCGAAAAACCTATGAGGCAGTAACCCATTTCCCTTACAATTCAGGGCAAAGCGACAATACAGAGCAAAGCGAATGGCTGGTGGAAAACCGGATAGAGCAGGGAGAACCATGGTTTCGGATGAAAACCTGTGCGGGTACTATCAATGCCCGGTCGCAGATACGGCTGCTCGAGGTAATGGGAACTAAGGCCCGTTTTCAGCTCTTTGCTTTAACCGGCAAAAAGCACCAGCTGCGCATGCATCTAAGCGGGCTTGGTTTTCCCATTGTCAATGACCTCTATTATCCAAACCTGCTGCCGGAGACAGACGACGACTTCGACCGACCGCTTCAGCTTCTCTCGCGAAAAATTGAGTTCCGGGACCCGGTCACCCAAAAAGAGCTGTCTTTTACATCGAAAAGAGATCTGCTCCTTTAATCAACAGCCACAACCACAGGAGCCTCCACAGCCACTGCCTGCCTTGGCCATTGACTGCACTACTTCCCGGCTATCGGCGTCCTTTACAGCCGTTATTGCAACGTTTAAAGAAAGTGTCTTCGGCATAATCTGTAAACCAAGCGCCTGGCGCAGCGGTAAAAAGAGATGGCCAAAGAAGTCATGCACCTCAGAATCGGTTACGGTAAAGCTCAATCTCTCGCCTTCTCCTTTATCCTGCAGGGCCAGTTCGAACGGACAGAGTCCATTACTTGCTATCCCAAAGATAAATGTCAAAGAGACAGGATCACTGTCCGCACTCTCAGCAGTAACTGAAAGTGTTACTTTTTTTAAAGCTTGTATAGTTGCTGTCAATGGCCTCTCCTCAAGTTTGCTATGACATTAAACGCCTATGTACTAGATGGCTAAGGTGATAAACCCAGACTTCAAGAAACCTCATATATGCCCATCAAAAGTGCCCTTTGGCTAATTTTTACGACGCTATTTGTTAGAGATAGAGAGCCGGTTCCTTACGCTCGGCACAATTTTCATAGAGCCATTGTCTCTTCTGCTTCATAGGCTCGGCATCTATCAACACTGCCTCTTCCGGGCAGATTTTAATGCAGGCGCAGCAAAAAATACACAGATTTTGGTCTATTACTATCTCTGATTCCAGGGAAATCGCCCCAGTAGGACACGTCGAAAGACACGTTCCACACTGGGTGCATTTTTCCTGGATAACTTTCGGGGTAAAGGGTATCGAGCCGCCGCCGTCTCTATATGGACGATTGCCCGGCACCTCTACACCTGATCCGGCAGCCACATCTCCTACGGTCGCTATTTTTTCTCTGATCTTTGCCCCAAAAGCCTGGGCTGCCAAGAGATCCGCCGCATCCGGTCGATCTGCACCCACCGGTGTAGCTGGTCCGGAAAAGGAGTGTTCACCGATAAAGGCACCGGCAGCCATGGGGATAAAAGCCGCCTTTTCGGCGATGTCTTTCAGCTCAAGCAGGGCATCTTCGAATTCTCTGTTCCCATAGATGACAACAATAACCGCCGGAGTGTTGTTCCCCTGTATGGCAGCAAGTCTTTGGACTGCAACGGGTGCTACCCGGCCGGCATACACCGGAACGCCGATAACAGCCAGCTCGTCAGCGCCAAGCTGCATGGTCGAGACCGCGTCAGGATAGGTAAGATCGAGCGCTTCAACCGGAATATCGCGAATACCCGAAGCTATAGCATCGATAACTCTTTTGGAGGTTCTGGTCGGTGAAAAGGAAATGAGCCTGATTTTTTTTATATTCATACGTTTCCTGTTGGTTGATTTTTTAAAAAAGGAGCTGCAACCTCCGGTTTATTAACGAAAATAAACGCTTGTACGATACAAGGATACTCATTATACTGGTTAGCGTTGGTAAAAGAAAGAATTTCTAAGGCATATCCAGGGAGAAGATACCATGACAACTGAAAATACGAGTGCACCCATAAAGCAAGAGATTCATAAGAAAAAGCAACCAGCATTATACGATGCTGTGATAAATATTTTCAAAAAAATCCTGGAATTCAACTACTCCACCTATGGGACAAAGAAAAAGTTCTAAAGCACGAAGCGTGGAGCAATGATACCGCCAAGTTCGACACCCATCAGTGTACTGCAGTGCTGTAATACTGTCGCCAGAGTTTGCTGTTTTTCAATACTCACCTCTATCTTGCCGATATCGGTGAGTATTGAAATTGAGGTCCTATTCGGAGAGTTTTTTAACAATCTCGTCAAATTCATTTTCGCCACTATTCATCAGGCTGGTACCATCTGAGTCGCAAAGCATTGCTGACCACCGAAACAGAACTAAGGGCCATAGCAGCGCCGCCAATCATGGGGTTGAGCGTTGGCCCACCAAAAAGAGCCAATACTCCCGCCGCCACAGGAATTCCCACAACATTATAGGCAAAAGCCCAGAACAAATTCTGGCGAATGTTGTGCATAGTCGCCCTACTGAGACCGATAGCCCGCCCGACTCCAGCCAGATGGCCGTTCATCAAAACAATATCCGCTGATTCCACAGCAACATCGATTCCAGTGCCCATGGCGATACCCACATCGGCTCTGGCAAGAGCAGGTGCATCGTTGATGCCATCTCCGACCATGGCAACGATTTCGCCTTTTTTTTGCAATCGAACGATTTCCTCTTCCTTATTGTCAGGCAGGACGCCAGCGACAACCCGGGTAATTCCGGCTTGAACAGCCACCGCATGGGCCGTTTTTTCGTTATCCCCGGTGAGCATCACCACCTTAATGCCCATCTTTTCAAGATCCTGGATGGTTTTCTTAGCTTCCGCTTTCAAGGGATCGGCTATAGCCAGCAGACCAGCAAGTTTTGAATTGACCGCCAGAAACAATACCGTTTTACCTTGATCGGACAATGCACTCGCCTGCCTCACAACCTGTTTACTCAGGCCTTCGATAGTATTTTCCTGAAGAAATTCAATGTTGCCGACCAGCACATCATAGCGATTGCTATCAAGCTGCACAGAAGATGCAATGCCACGACCAAGGCTTGCCGAAAAAGTATCCGGATCCGGTATCGCGAGAGTTTTTCTTTGGGCTTCAGCAATAACTGCTTCGGCCAGGGGATGCTCCGAACGGCTCTCGGCACTGGCTGAAAGGCGCAGCAGTGCGTTTTCATCATACTCGGCGAGCGCAACAATATCTGTGACCACAGGTTTGCCAAGGGTGAGTGTTCCGGTCTTATCAAAGACGACGCAACTCACCTTCTGGGCAAGTTCCAATACTTCGCCACTCTTGACCAGCACACCCAACTGAGCCCCGCGACCGGTGCCGACCATTATAGACGTCGGGGTAGCAAGCCCCATGGCACAGGGACAGGCAATCACCAGCACGGCAATAAAAATACGCAAAGAGAAACTGAAGTCGGCACCACCAAGGAAAAACCAACTGAGTCCGGCGAGAGAGGCTATCACTATCACCGTCGGTACAAAATAAAGACTGATACGATCAGCAAGATTGGCAATCGGCGCCTTGGTTCCCTGGGCGTCCTGCACCAGTTTGACAATTCGGGCGAGCATGGTATCCCGGCCAACTTTTTGCGCCTGCATGGTTAACGCGCCATTTTTATTGAGCGTTCCACCAAAAATCTTATCGTCCTTTCGTTTCATGACCGGCATGCTCTCACCGGTGAGCATTGACTCATCGACTGCCGATTCCCCATCGACGATTATCCCATCCACAGGAATTCGTTCCCCGGGCCGGATCAAAAGACGATCATCCACCCTTATTTCCGCCACCGCTACCTGGCGCTGTCCATTCTCTTCTATTAATGTGGCCGTCTCCGGGGCAAGCTGCATCAGCTGTTTAATAGCATCAGTTGTTCGAGACTTGGATCGAGCCTCGAGATATTTGCCTAAGGAAACCAGGGCAATCAGCATGGCTGCCGATTCAAAATAAAGGTCATGGGCCCGGGCGACCGGATTTATTCCTAAGCCGATTTCCACCAAATTCCAGGTGGAATAGATACACGCCGCCCCGGTTCCGATGGCAATTAAAGAATCCATATTCGGCCCGCCGCGCAGGAGCGCCGGAATGCCGTTGAGATAAAAATTTCGGCCAAGATATAAAACGGGTAAAAGCAGCAAAAACTGGATGACCGCATGGGTGAAAGGCGAATGATCGGGATCTACTATTTCCGGCAGGGTAATGCCAAACATGGTGGCCATAGACAGGCTCATAATGAGCAAGGCCAGCACAAAAGCAGGAACAAGTCGGTTCCTCATGACCTGCAGTCGGTCAGCCGCCTCTTGCGAAGCACCGGATTCATCATCCTCTGTTGCGATCTCGGCGGAAAAACCAAGCCCGGCGATAGCTTCTTGTATTGCTGTGCTGGTGATCGCCAGCGGATCATAGGCAATTTTAGCTTTTTCCGTTGCCAGATTGACTGAACAACGACTCACCCCATCCAAATTGCCGACCACTCGTTCAATGCGCGAGGAGCATGCCGCACAATGCATACCTTTAATATTGGCTTCAAAGTTTTCCATTGCCATAACCAAGAATATCTGACCGTAAGAATTTAAGAATTTACTTCAATATTTACATTCAATAATAAAGGTAGTTATTTACTGCTGATTTTCCACTGAATAATTATGAAAATATGGGCAATCCTGCATCAGAAAAAATTACCTGAACAGAAGCGCCGCGACACTTTAAGAGATCTCCGCGCCCCCCCTCCAGTCTATCTTTCAATCCAATATTTCTCGTATTTTGCGGGCCAAATCCTGAATCAGGAAAGGTTTTTGCAGGAATTGTACGCCCTCATTCATCACATCTTTATTTGTTATGATGTCAGCCGTATATCCCGACATAAACAGGCATTTTAAATCGGGTTGCATAGCCATGAGAAGATCGGCCAAATCTCGTCCATTCATTACTGGCATAACAACATCAGTCAGCACTAAGTCAATGTTTTTCGAATGCTCCACTGCCAGTTTGATCGCGTCCTCAGGCGTACTGGCAGCCAATACCTTGTAACCAAGCTTTTCAAGCATTTCCCTGGCCATTTCCAGCAGGCTCGGTTCATCTTCTACCAGCAGTACTGTTTCATGACCGTAGACAAGAACCTCCTCTGTTTTTTGCACACGCGAATGATGTGCATCACCTCTGTATCTTGGAAAATTGAGACTAAAGGCTGTACCATCCCCGACGTCGCTCTTTGTGGCAATAAAACCTCGATTTTGTTGCACAATACCATAGACCGTAGACAGCCCCAGGCCGGTACCCTTATCAATTTCTTTGGTCGTAAAAAATGGTTCAAAAATATGGGTCAGAGTCTCCTGATCAATACCGGAACCATCATCACTTACAGTGAGGCAGACATAGTCACCGGGTTGACAATCAGGAAAAATAGCACAGGCGGCTTTATCAAAAGAAACATTTTTCGTCTCAATAACTATTTTGCCGATGCCATCAATTGCGTCACGGGCGTTGACACATAAATTGGCCAGAATCTGGCAAACTTGATCGGGATCAATTTTAACCGGCCACAGACCGCTGGCTCGCATCTGTATCAACTCGATATCTTCACCAATAATGCGTCGCAGCATATTAAGCATTTCACCCAGCACTTCGTTGAGATCGATTACTGTAGGCGCTACCGTCTGTTTCCGCGCAAAAGTGAGCAATTGTCGAGTGAGATTCGCCGAATGCTCAGCTGCTTTGCCTATATCAATAAATGTTTTATAGAGTGGATCGGACGACTCGACATTCAGCAGAGCCAGTTCGGTTTTGCCGATTATGACTGAGAGCATATTGTTAAAATCGTGGGCGACGCCACCCGCCAGCTGACCGACAGCCTCAAGTTTTTGCGCCTGAACCAGTTGTTCCTGCAGCACCTCTCGCTCGTACTCCACCTTTTTTCGATCGCTGACATCTGTGACCAGGGATTCGATGCGAATTGGCTCGCCTGTGGGGCTACGGATTAGAGCCATATTCATAACTACCGAAATCTTGGATTTATCGCGCCGAAAGAACTGTACCTCCCGCCCCTGGACCTTGCCGTATTCGAGAAGCAGTGCAATAATTTGTTGTCGATCTTCTGGAACAACATACAGCTGCGTATTGATGTCTGTAAGTGCCAACTCAATCGCCTGAAAAGAGTCATATCCCAGCATTCGCATGATAGCAGGATTGGCATTGAGCACCCGACCGTCCAGGGAGGTCTGTATTATCCCCAGTAAAGAATTTTCGAAGATACTCCTGTAGTTATCCTCACTTTGCCGTAGTCCGCGCATCGTTGTCTGCAGGTTGGCCGTCATGACATTAAAGGCATCGGATAACTTGCCTAACTCATCATCAGACTTTAGTGCTAACGCGGGCAAATCCAGGTTTCCTGCAGATATTGCCTGAGCTTGAGTTGCAAGAAGCTGTAAAGGTCTGGTGAGATTTTGTACAGCGAGCAGAATTGCTGTGCCCACTAAAACAATAAATAAACAGGTCAGGCCAGCCAGCAGCTTGATCATTTTGATGGCAGGAGCATATAATTCGGCTTCCGGCAAAACGTTTGCAACAGACCAGCCGGCAATCGGAATGGGCTGAAAAAAAGCCACCATAATCTGCCCCTTATCGAAATACCGAAACAAGCCTGAAGCACCTGATAGCATCTTCGCACCGAGTGCCTTCATCGAGCTGTTTTCGAGCTGCAGTATATTGGACTGCATCGTATAATGAGCATCCGGATGAAAAATAAATGTTCCATCCTTTGCCAGGACAAACCCATATCCAGTTTGACCGGCTCGCAGTTCTTCGGCTATTTTCTGAATATACTGCAGAGAAATACCGGCGCCAATCAAGCCTTGCGGCTGTCCCTGTCCATCAACAATAGGAGATACCATAAATACAGTCGGTCTAGCGGTCGTTCGAGATATCAGCGGAGATGTTATCTGGGTGGGCCCTCCAGCCATAATAGATTGGAAATATGGTCTGTTTCGAATATCACCGATAAAAATTTCAAAACCATCACCTTTTTGCTGAATTGTATGATATTCGCCATGGCGATTTGCCGCATAAATATCCTGGAAAATATCAGGATGTTTTGCATGGAGGATTTTATGCCGATTAATATTCTGCTTGTCAAGGCGACTAAAATCTTGATTAATCCCTATTGCTGCAGGGGTTGCAGCAATGGTTTCAGGCTCAATCATGATTGTTGCAAGCCATCTGTTGATGCTTTCAGCGCTTTTACCAACTGAAGCCAGCATGCTATTCGATAACGCATCTTCGATTACGTTTTTAATATACCAGTACGCACCAAAATTAAGTGAGAGGAGTCCCGTCACTACTATAGGCATAACCCACAGTAATAATTTAACTTTGAGAGATAGAGGTTGAGCAAAAATGCGTTGTCTTGATCTGAACATAGATGAGTAAGGGCCGTTTTTATCAGTATCGTAAAATACAGGCAAAAGATATTGAAACATCTGAATCAGGTGAACAATATAACATTTAATTCATGCCTTCAATGCAATCCACACAAATCAGGGTATATAATTACAATGTACAATTAAATAGATACGGGCCAAGTTAAAAAACGATTCCTTTTATAAAAATCATTTGCAGTTACAAGCACTGGAAGAAAATACCAGCCATGAGCAACTCTCCTTCAGATGATCAGAATACAGGCAGAAGAGAGGGAGACAGAGCACGGTTGAAGAAACTCGGTAATATTGTTAAAATTGAGATACAGCAGCAAAAAGATGATAATTAAAGTCGCCGGTACCACGATTTTTAGTTTCTGTTGCGCCCGAACCATATATTCATAATGACCGGACCAGACAATACTGTATCCTGGAGGAAGATCGATCTTGTCCGCGACCGCCTGCTGGACCCGCTCGACATATCCACCGACATCTCCTCCGGTTGTATCGACGTAGACCCAGGCATTCTTCCGGGCGTTTTCGCTTTTAATTGACGGCGCTCCCTTATGGATAGTAATATCCGCCACCTGGGTAATAGGTATCTGTGCCCCGCTCGGGGTTGGAACGAGGATGCGTCGCAGTTTTTCCGGCGAATCTCGCAACTCGAAACCGTAACGCAAATTGACCGAATACCGCACCAATCCCTCTACTGTTTCGGTAATATTCAAGCCGCCGATGGCGGTCATGATTACATCCTGCACATCACCGACGGTCAGACCATATCTGGCCGCCTCCTCCCTGTTGATTTTATAATCAAAAAAAAGCGCAGGACCGACCTCCACCGAGGCCTCCCGGATAATCTCCCAGTGATCTTTTTTGCCCCGGTCCTGTTCCAGGTGTTTATGGACGTTTTCAATTTTGTGGAAGTAGAAAATGCATATCACACTTGCTTTTTCTCAGAAACAACGCCGTAATTTAAAATTTTTTTTTTCCGTTATTCCCAAAAATAAGAGAGCTCAACCCTGTTTTTTATGAACGGTTCAGAAAACGACAACTTAATTTTTGTTTTTTGGTGTATCCACTAGTAAAACCATTCGGGGAAAAATGCTTCGATTGATCGGTAACGCCGTCCTTCCCAACCCCCATCATTGCTGCCGACGGGAAACAATGAGGTTTCATGGTCTGTTGCATGCAGACAACAATTAAGAATAACTGTTTGTAAACAAGATGGTTTTTGTAGTACAGAATAAATTTAACAACGAAAGTGCACCTAAAGAACCGGGTCATCCACCAGAAGATGTGAACTGATCAGAATTAAATTATTTTAAGGGGAAGGGTCGAATGGTTGCGAGCTATAAGTGTATCAGCTTAGAACAGATTGCACGCCAGATTACATCCAGCCTGAATCTCACGGAAGTACTGAACAATGTGGTTAATATTCTGGTGGATGACTTCGGAGCATCTTTTGCGCGTATCTGGCTGGTTTGCCCCGGAGATCTTTGCGGCACGTGTCGGCATAACGGTGCCTGTAGTGATCGTAAGTCCTGTCTGCACTTGCTGGCAAGCGCCGGTTCTTATACGACGCTTAACGGCCAATTCAGTCGCATTCCGTTCGGGACCTCGCATATTGGACGCATCGCCCAAATGAGAAAACCACTTCTGCTCACCCGGTTGGCGGCTGAAGATGGCTTTCCCGACCCAAAATGGCTGGAGCAAAACCGCTTTATAACCTATGCAGGCTATCCGTTGATGTTTCAGAATGAACTGCTCGGCGTCATGGCCATTTTCAAAACCATGCAGCTCACTGACGAACACGTTCAACACCTGGCCGGCTTTGCCGACCAGGCGGCCATCGCCATAATGAATGCCCGGCTTTTCAGAGAGGTTAAAAAACTCAAAGAGAAATTAAAAGCCGAGAACATCTACCTGCAGGAAGAGCTCAGGCAGCACCACGATTTCGAGGAAATAATATTTTGCGGCAATGCTATGGCGAACGTGTTGTCCCGCGTGGAACAGGTGGCACCCACGGACGCCGCCGTGCTTATCACCGGCGAGACCGGAACTGGCAAGGAACTGATTGCCCGGGCGATACACAGCATAAGCCCCAGGAAACACCGGCCGCTGATCAAGGTCAACTGCGCCAATCTGTCGTCCTCGCTGATTGAAAGCGAACTGTTTGGTCACGAAAAGGGCGCCTTCACCGACGCGGTGCAGCAACGGCAGGGCCGCTTTGAGTTGGCGGACGGCGGAACCATCTTTTTAGACGAGATCGGTGACTTGCCCTACGAGGTGCAGGCCAGGCTCTTGCGCGTGCTGCAAGACAAGGAATTCGAACGTGTGGGCGGCGTAAACACCATCAAAGTGGACGTCAGGATCATCGCCGCGACGAACCACGATTTACAAAAAAGAATTAAAAAGAAAAAATTCCGGAAAGACCTCTTCTACCGCTTAAATGTTTTCCCTATTGAAGTTCCGATTCTTAGAGATCGAACAGAGGATATCCCGCTGCTGATCGAGCATTTTGTCGGTAAGTACACGCAGGAGTTTGCCAAGCAGATCCAAAACATCCCAATAGAAGTCATACAAGCACTTCAAAATTACTCCTGGCCGGGCAATGTGAGAGAGCTGGAAAACATCATTGAACGGGCTGTTATCCTTTCCCGTGACAAGCAGTTGCAAATAGAAGAAGTTTTCAAACCCACTCATGAGGACGGTTACGAAGCAGCCTCATCGGATAATCTTCTGGATGTGCAGCGGGTACACATCCAGAAAGTACTTAAAAAAACCAAATGGGTGATCGAGGGCTCACACGGCGCCGCCTTCCTCTTGGGAATTAACCCGGCTACCCTCCGGTCGCGCATGAAAAGACTGGGAATTGAGCGACCGGACTGAAAATCCTTTCCGTGGGAACTTCCCCTCTTGTCCATGATATATGATGGCCAGTCATCATATATCATGGATTTTTCCTCCCTTGCAGTTATTCATAAATATAACTGCATCTGTATATCTGGTTGCTTCCATACATCATTCTTCATATTCCCCATGTACATTGTCTCTAGGCACAGGTTATGCATTCGGTATTTTTAATACCACAATGTGCTGTACATCATTGATTATGCATACATAGGGTATTTGCAATGCCACAATGCGCCAAATGTTCTTGGAGATATAAGCGGAAGGTGGATGAGGGTGGGTATCTTCCGCTCAGAGAGAATATGTTCTTCTATTTCATCATCTGACGGAGCAAAAGCCATGAGTAGGATCGTTCGTAGTCATTTTCCGAAACTTGTCACTTTCTGCCTGTATTTAGGTCTGCTGTTCATGCTCAGCGGAATGCTGGCTTCCTGCAGTCAATTAAAACCACAACCAAAACCTGACTCACTTGCCGCCGGTTGCAATCCTGAAAATACAGTGCGGGCTCATGTCGTTGCTCTCGAACAGGTCTATTTCTACAACCGTTTTGGCGCTTTCAATCCGGGCGGTATGCTCTATGCCCTGAGGCGCGATGTCGTGGTCAGCACCGATGACAATGAAGCCGAACTGGTCGACGGCATAGCGATTTCGCTCGAACCGGATCTGCACATGGATGAACAGTTGGCGGGCAACGTGCGACTCAGGCCAGACAAGCGGCCGCGCCCGATTGTTCTTCGTGTCAACGAAGGTCAGTGCCTGCAAGTGGTGTTCACCAACCTTCTCGACCCGCAGCGCGACGGTGAGGAACACGTCATCGATCCGGAAACGGGACGCGAGATTTCGATCGATTCGGACGAGCCGGCCACGCGTTCGGCGTCCATCCATGTGAACGGGCTGGAACTGTCCGGCTCAATTGCGTCCGACGGCACAAATGTCGGCTTCAACAAATCGTCACTTGCTGCCCCCGGCGAAACAAAAACCTATACCTGGCGCGCCAAGAAGGAAGGCGGGTATCTTTTGTATTCCATGGCCGCGCCGGCCGGTGGAGAAGGTGATGGCGGGCAGTTAAGCCTGGGGCTGTTCGGCTCGGTCAATGTCGAGCCACGCGGTTCGGTTTGGTACCGGTCGCAGGTGACGGGCGACCAATTTGCCAACGTCACCGTCGACACCTCAAAGCTCGGCACGCCGGTCATCGACTATGCAGCCAAAGATAAAACCGGCAGCCCCATTCTCAAAATGGTGCAGCCTTCTGACGATTCGGATGCGGCTTTCGAGCTGATCTATTCCGATATCAACGCCATCATCGACGTCAGCGACAACGGAGAAAACTGCGAAAACATCAAAGGGCCCGGCTCATCCTGCGGCGAACCGTTCCGCGAGTTCACGGTAATCTTCCACGACGAGCTCACCGCGGTTCAGGCTTTTGCGCAACTTGACAATGAAGAAGATCCCATCAGTGCGTTGAGAGACGGCATGGGTATCAACTACGGCGCTGCCGGTCTCGGGGCGATGGTGTTGGCTAACCGTGCCGGAAAAGGCCCGGCAAAGGATTGCGCCGAGTGCAAGCTGGAGGAATTTTTCCTCACCTCCTGGGCGATGGGCGATCCGGCGCTGGTCATCGAACGCGATGGGGACAACAATGCGGTTCGTGCACTCTATAATGACGATCCGTCAAATGTGCACCATTCCTATCTTGGCGATGGTGTACGTTTTCGCAACCTGCATGCCGGACCGAAGGAAACCCACGTCTTTCATCTGCATGCACATCAGTGGACGCAGGACTGGAACGATCCCGATTCCGTTTATCTTGATTCCCAGACTATTTCTCCAGGAGCATCTTTCACCTACGAGGTGCATTATGGCGGCTCGGGGAATCGCAACCTTACGCCCGGCGACTCGATTTTCCATTGTCATCTCTACCCCCACTTCGCCCAGGGCATGTGGGAGCTGTGGCGTACCCACGATGTGTTCGAAAATGGAACGCAGGACCGCTGGCTGCCGGATGGTGAAATTGCCATAGGCACACCCAATCCGGCAATTGTACCGCTGCCGCACACGCCGCTGCCGCCCATGCCGACACCTGGCTTAGAGGGTTATCCGTTTTACATCGCGGGTATTCCCGGTCACCGTCCGCCGCAGGCGCCGCTTGACATCGACCCGAATGCCTATACCGAGGACAGCTCGCAGACGCTTATGCGCCATGTGGTGCTGAGTGGCGAACGAGAAATCGGCGCACAGGTTTTCGGCAAGGACGAAAACGGTAATCCGACCGATCTTGAAAAGCGCTATTTCGATCCGACAATTGCCGAAGACGATCCATTCGGGCAGGCCAATCGTATCGCCTCACGGGTCCGGCTGGCAAATAGTAGTGACCTGCTGCTTGGTCTTGCCACAAAATTGACCAAGGCCTCGATCCAAAGGCTGCCGCTCGACGGTACGCCGGAGGAGAAAAAGGCGATGGCATTTCACGCCGGCGCAGGGCCTGACGCCGTCACCATCAAGCGATCTAAATTCGGTGTGCCCGAGAAAGGGTACCAGTCATGCATGGCTGACGGCACCTGCGGTACGCCGGAAAAAAACATCCTGTTCCGCGTTAACGGTTCCACACCCAAACCGGGCGCGCCCTATGCGGATCCATGCCCCGAGCGATTCTATGTCGGCAAGAAAACCGATGCCCCGGACGATCCGTCAAAATGGGCGATACTGCCGCCCGAACGCACCTACCGGGCCACCTATCTCCAGTTCGATATGCCGGTGAACAAACACGGCTGGCATGATCCACAGACGCGCATCATCACCCTGGAAGAGGACGCCAGGGCCACCCTCGATTATACCCGTCCGGCGGAACCGTTCTTCTTCAGGGCCAATTCCGGCGAATGCGTCGTCTTCGAGGCGACCAACCTGATCCCCTCCAATCTCAACCTGGACGATTTCCAGGTCTTCACGCCGACCGATACGATCGGCCAGCACATCCACCTCGTGAAGTTTGACGTCACCTCTTCCGACGGATCCGGCAATGGCTGGAACTATGAGGACGGCACATTTTCGCCTGATGAAATCCGCGAGCGGATTATCGCCAATAATACCTTTAAGGGAACGGCAGAATTGAAACCACTCACCCACCGTCTGTTCCAACCGGGTGGACCCCTTGCGGGCGACATACGCGGGATCTGCCCCGATGTGCTCTCCGCCGACCCAACTGTGGCGGAACTAGCGCTTGAAGAGCATCCCTGGTGCGGCGCCCAGTCAACTATCCAGCGCTGGTGGGCCGATCCGCTGCTCAATCAGGATGGTGACGACCGGACGATCCGAACCGTCTTCACCCATGACCATTTCGCGCCAAGTTCGCACCAGCAGCACGGATTCTACGGAGCGCTGGTAATTGAGCCGAATGGTTCAAGTTGGCAAACCCTGGCGGGTAAGACCTTTGGCGGCCAGGACGACAGTGGCAATCAGATTGTCAGCCGTGCAGACGGTGGTCCGACCTCGTTTGCGGCGAACATCGTCGGTCCAAAAACGCCTGAAGGCCCTACCTTTAGCCATCGTGAATACAACATCGCGGTTGCGGACTTTTCGCTGCTCTACACCGCACCGCCCGAAAACAAACCAATCAGTCCGCCCGGACGCCTCGATCATGACCTGCCGCAGATGGTGTTTAATTCATCACTGCCCAGGCCCGAAGGCATTTCGATCTCCGATCCTGGCGGCCAGTTGATGAACTACCGCAACGAGCCGATTCCCGCTCGCATCGGATACGCCGATACCTCAGGCAAGTGGTCGCTGAAATCGTTCAATGAGAGCGATGCTTCTTCCTTTGCTAGCTGCAAAGCCCTGATCGAGACAGAGAGCAATGATCGCCTTAAGGACTGTGCAATACCTGGTCTGCCACCAGGTGCGGTACAGACATGTAAGGCGCGCGTTATCGCCCAGGTCTGTGATCAAAGCGACACTGCCAATGTTTTTTCATCCTACGCTCATTCTGGGCAGGACCAGGAAATCCGCAAGGCCATTGCCGCTGATAATCTTGCCTTTGATACCCGGAAGATTTTCCTGGATAACTATCTGGACCGAAATTGCACCGATACCAATGACCACAACTGCACGGAACCGGCGGGTCTTCGCCGCGATGGCGATCCGGCCACCCCACTGCTCGCGGCCAGGGAGGGCGACGATGTGCTCATTCGGCTCATCCAGGGCGCGCAGGAAGAAAACCACATATTCTTTATGAACGGAGCAAAATGGCTGGCGGTACCCGATTCGAAAAACAGCGGCTATCGCGCCGCCCAGCATATAGGTATTTCTGAGCACTTCGAGTTCAATATCAATATCGAAGATCCAGCGCCGCACAAAACCAAGGACCATCTCTACGGCACAACGGCGACCGACAACCTGTGGGATGGCCAGTGGGGTTTCATGCGGGTGATCGGATCCAACCAGCCCCTGCCGGCGCTCAAATCCTTGCCGACAAATAAGGGGATCGACAAGCTGGTCAATGTCTCCCAGAACGCCTGCAGCCCCTTGCTGCCACGGCGCTCGTTTAAAGTCGAGGCGTGGCGCATCGGCAATCTCAAGTCCGGCGCAGCACTCTCTTATCACGCCAAACGCCAGCTTGACGACCCCAATGCAATGCTCTTCGTGCTAACAGGTGAGACCACACGCAAGGCGACTCCTAAGGATGGTGCCGCACCGGATGCAGTCGAACTCCTCTCCCGCGACAACTCGGATGTCACGCTGATCGCCGCTGGCGAAAAGGAGCCCGAGCCCCTCATCCTGCGGGCCCGTGCCGGTGAATGCATCGAGGTCGAACTGACCAATATGTTCGGCGCCGAACCGGAAGACCTGAGTAATCCAATGAACTGGAGCTGGAACATGATGCCGCCGATTGCTGATGGACTCAATTTCAATGACCTGCGAACCTCGCGTGCGGTCGGCCTGCACGCCCCGCTCGTCGCCGGCAATGCGGTGCTGAGTGACGGGTCGGCAGTGGGCATAAACCGGTCAAGCCTCGCCTATCCCTGCGACAGTTCAAAGGAGAACGAGTTGTGCGCCAGCACCAGTGGCGACTCCCTTCCCGACGACAAGTATGTCTGGGACAATCGGGCAACCTACCGCTGGTATGCCGGCGACTGGAAGAAAGCACCGGATGCACCCGCGCCGACGTTCACGCCAATCGAGTTCGGGGCCATCGGGCTGCAGAACTTTGGTGATGTCATCAAGGGGGCCTCGCATGGGACCATTGGCGCGCTGGTCATCGAACCCGCTGATGCCAAGTGGGAAACTGACTGCGATATCCTGCGCAGGGATCCGACCGCCGATACGGCAAGTAAACGTAATTGCCTGAACGCCGCGGCAACTGTGACCAAAATCGACGGCACAGAGCCGTTCCGGGAATTCGTGCTCATCTATCAGAATGACGCGAGCCTGCGGTATCGCGGCGAGGCACTGGCCAATTTACGTAACGGCGATGACGCGGAAGATTCCGGCCAGAAGGCCTTCAACTATCGCTTCGAACCGTTTTGGACACGTCTTGACGCCAATCCGGCGGCCGATCCGGAAACCATGATGGATTATGATTATACCAATGTTTTATCGTCAAAACCTGAACACGGCCACGGCGATCCATCCACCCCGATTTTCTCAGTCGCAGCGGGGACACCAGTCCGTTTACGGCTGGTGGAGCCGGCCGGCCATCCGCGTAATGGCGGGTTTACCCTGTCCGGTCACGACTGGGTCAAATATCCCTGGACTGAAAATTCCACAGTACAGACCGCGCAGCCGGGTCCGCAGAACCGTACCGGCACCGTCAACGCGATGGGCCCCGGGCGTCATGAAAACGTGCTGCTTGAGAGCGCGGGCGGGGCTGAGAAACTGCCTGGCGATTACCTCTATCGTACGCCGGTAGGCTTTGCCTTCGGTGGTGGTCAATGGGGCATTATGCGGGTCTTTGAACCTGCAAAATGTGTCGGTGGGACGCTGCGTGATCCAGCCAGCGACCGATTGTATGTCTGCAATTGAGGGGAATATGATGCATTATAAATTCTTTATAGCCATGTCTGTCACCGCGCTCCTTGCCCTCGGTCTGCCGGCAGGGCTGGCGGCGCAGCAAGCCATGTCCGGCCACGCCGGCCATGAAATGATGCAGATGGGTGCCGTTGTGGAGCACGGGGGGCATGTACCACCGTTTGATCCGGCAACGGCAAAGATCGATTTTGAATTACAGTCCGTTGAAGGCGGCGCGGTCGTCGCCGGCCGGCAGGCCCGCGCTATCCTTAAAATCACCGACAGCAAGAGCGGGCTGCCTGTTTCGGGTCAGCCTGTTGCCGGCTGGATGATGCTTCGCCGCAACAGTCAGGTTGCCGCCGAACTGTCGTGCAAGGCGAAAGCTAAAATGTTTACCCAGGGAAGGGTGACTGCGCGGGCTGATGTCGATCTAAACGCCAGTAAGCTCCTGATTTTAAACCGTGACGGGACAATAGGCATCGCTAACCCGAAAGTCGATTTTACCATTACTCAGCTTGAGTCCGTCATTCCGCTGCCCGGCGTGCCGGCAGACTGGGCAATGGCGGCCGATCTGCAGACCCTGCTGGTATCACTGCCGATATACAGCTCCGTGGCGGTGGTCGATACCCATAAACGGCAGATAACCGGGCTCATCGAACTCGCCAAGGGAACACTGCCGACCCAGCTGCAACCGCTTCCCGACGGTCGGGTGGCAATCTTTTTATCGGGGACGGCATCTGTGACGATTGCCGGCGTTGACGGCACGCAACCAGCCGCCCCGGTTGCTGTGGGTAAAGGCCCCGTCACCATGACTCCGGGCGGTGACGATACCCTGTTTGTCGCCACTGCCGACGGCAATCTCATGGCAATAGACTTAAAGACCGGCAAGACGCTTGCTTCGACCAAGATTCCAACAGGCGAGCCATCCCTGGCCTGGTCGCCGCAAAGCAAGCGCCTCTATGCCACAGCAACCGATTCCGGCGAAATTGCAGTTTTAGATCCGGTGACGCTTACAACACTGCACCGCATTGCAGTGACACCCGGTGTTTTCACCATGGTCATGGAGCCGGAAGGAAGGTATCTGCTGGCGTTGAACCGGACCACCAGCAAACTCCTTCTCTTTGACAGCCAAACCGACACGATCAGCGCTGAAAAATCGGTCGCCCGGTCGCCGGTGGAAATTGGTTTTTCGCATGAATATGCCTATATTCGAGGGCTTGAAGGTGACTATTTCAGTGTCGTCGAGTTGGCAGAGCTGCGTTCCGGGCGTATTATACCGGTGCATGTCCAGTCGGCAGCCAGACCTGTCGTGAAAAGAGAGGCGCTGGCAAGGGCAAAGTTGATCGTCCCTTACGGCCATGGCGTCCTTGTCGGCAATGTTGATGAAGCCGTTGCCTATTATTATATGGAAGGCATGAACTCGCCCATGGGGACCGTCAAGACCTACGGGCCTAATGTCCAGGGACTCATGGCCCTTGATCGAGGGTTCCGCCAAACGGCGCCCGGTGTTTTCGAGACCACCACCGTGCTGCCCCATGGCGGAACGTATGATATCCCGATCGCCATTGATTCACCCGATTTCGTAACCTGCTTTACGGCAGAAGCGCAGGCCGCACCGCGCATTGAAACCGCAGAGACCCGCGCGGCGATTCGAGTCGAATCGGAATCCGTGCCGAATTTTTCGGCCAAAATGCCCGGCAGGGTCCTGTTCAGGATTGTCAATAACGAAACCAACAAGCCAGCTGTGGGACTCAAGGATGTTCGGCTTCTCGCTTTTTCTTCCAGCGGCACATGGCAGGTACGCAAATTGGCAGTCGAAGTGGGAGATGGCCGGTATACCAGTGAATGGATCTTCCCCCGCTCAGGCCGCTATGGCCTGAGCGTTGAGGTCGCCTCGCACGATCTCCACTTCGCTGACCGTCAGCCGATGTATTTGAAAGTTGAGGGGTCGAAAACCGCTTCGACCGATAAAGAGGATAACACATTATGAAAAATTACACTTTAGCCATTGCTGTGTTGCTTTTATTGGCCGGCTCCGCATCCGCCGAGATGGCGCATCAGTTCACCTTAATCGGTCATATCGAAAGTCTGACGGTGGATAACCAGACCAATCCACTGTCAAGCGCAAAAATGAAGGTCCATGGCGTTGAGGTGGTATTGCCGCAAAACCTTATCATCCAGATGCCCGCTCGTTATCTGACAGCTCAGGACATTGTCGCCTTGAACCCGATTTCGCCCGGCTTAAATTCCGGACTGGCACTTGCTGATACGCCCGCTCCGCTCGCAGCCTATGAAGCCACCATCGTCGGCAACATTGTCGACAACCAGTACCGCGCCGGACTGATCTGGATTGCCCAGCACTCGCTTGCGACCGGTGCCGGCTTTATCAGGGAAATCACTGCCCAGGGGGAAATTCACGTAGTTGCCAACCCCGATCCGGCGGTCCCGGCTACGCAGTTAACGCGTATTCGCATCAACGATCCTAATGGCGTCTTTGCGCCGCCTGATGCAGGCGCCGACGAGCGGTTTATGGTCGATGAGGCCAACCCGACCGTTCACGCGGGAACCGGCTATCCGATGTGTGTCGCGCATGCAGGCGCAGCCGGTGAATGTCCGGTTGCCAACCGACCGCTTGGCACCGACGGCAAACCGCTCACAACCTTTGTCATGGGGGCAGCCGGCCTTCCCGGCTCACCCGGCGGCGCGCTGCCTATTCCTCCATGTGCTGCCTGCGACCAGACCAAACAGGCGCCATTAATGCCGGGAGATTTCATTATCTTTGCTGGAACACTCGCCAGGGATGGGACCAATAACTATATCTCGGCCCACACTGTCGAGGCCAATGTCGGCATATATACCACGCCCGGCACGAACCCGGCGTATGTCTTCATCGAGGGTTCCCTGATCGGTACTCAGGGGCCACTCATTCCGCGTGATCCGGCAAATCCGGGCGCCACCTTGCCGCAGGAGACCCAGGACCGCCTGAAAATAGAAGGGGTGACTACCGATCCGAGCCGCAGCATCGAACTCTACGGTATTGATGTGGACCCGGTGACCGGCGCCCAGGTTTTACGCCTGTTCAACTCCGTCCCGGCTCAGCCTGCCCCGCTGGGCCGCTTCCGGCTGATCCTCGGACAAAGAGCAAATGCCCTCTTCGATAGCAACGGTGTTTTAAAGGGTGCGCCGCGTGAATTGATGGCGCGGGTCGCCAACGGCCCCAATCTCAATGGACAACTGGTTCCGGAAGCTCCACTTTTCGCGCACGGGCTGGTTGCCGGCCAGTATATTGCCCCCTTCGGGGAATTCATCTTCCCTGAGGGCAAGGTCATCGGCGACCCAATCCTCCCCAATAATTTCGAATGCCTGGCATTCCTGCTGAAAGGATCCGGGCCACTGACAACAACGGTTGCGAGCGGCCCGCCCGTCGGACAGCTCAGCCCCTGGCTCGACGTCACCGCCCCGCCTGCAGTTGTCGAATGCGGGCCGAGGCCTAAACCTTTGTAACGAGGAGAAAAGTCATGCCCTTTAAAGTTCAGCAAGTCCTCGACCGGCAAACCCTGGCCAACAATCCCGAAAACGATTTCCAGGCCTGGCAGGGAATTGCCGGCGACGGCAATTCCCTGCACTTCTCGCGCATACGTTCCGCCCAGAAACGATGCTGGTGTACTTTATCGAACCCCAACCAGTTTATTCGCCTGACCCAGGGACTCAGTTTCAACGGCCACTTTATAGAAGATGGTGAACCCGTCATTGCCACGAATCAAGCCCCGGGCCTGAAGTTTAAGATTTCCTTTGCTCCTCCGGTAAGCGCCGTTGGGCTGGATGTAGAGCCTATGCCAGCTGCCGTTGTTCCTGGCCAACGGTATCGCGTGATCCTGGAAGTGGCGAACACCACGCCAGGCGACACGTTCCAGGTCAATGAGACTGGACATGTCGGTACCTGTCACTTTGTAGGCGCGCAATGCGACACTGATGCGATTGCTCAGATGGAAATCCGTGTCACCATGATTGATGGTAAAGGTAACGACATACCGGTCGACTTTGGCATTAATCGCCTTGAACTGCTCGCGCCTCCTGGCAATAGCGTCTGAGACCGCTGTGCAGCATGGGAGCATGGAAGCTGACTACCAGAGTGGCACGGTCATGCCCACGGTGGCCGAGAGAAAATCAGCCCGGTCTTCACGCTGGCCATAGCTGAGCCGCACATCAAATTCGGGCAAATACGCTTTTTCCGCCAGCTGCACTTCGACTTTCGCCCGGTCTATTGCCACCTTTCTTTGCTGAACCAGCTGATTAAGTTGCAAGGCCGCTAGGCTAAGCAGGGCCCGATCAGGAATGTTGCCAGGTTCAGCTAAGGCCAGGGGACCGTTTTCTTCGAAAAAAGCGCCCCTATTGAGCAGACTGCCAAGTTGCGCACGGATGACCCGCTCACGGCTCGCCAGACTTATTCCTTCGTCGATAAGTTCAGAATGCTGCACCTGCCCGACCAGAATATCCTACTGCAAGCCTTCGCCGGTGGCATACTTTGTTTCCGCCACTCGAAGTATCTGGGTAACCATTGATTTAAGATTTTCATTAATTTCCAAATTTTCCCTGGTAGAGCCAAGGTCATACCAGGCTCCAGCAAGGTTTTTGGCTATCGCCAGCCGCTTGTTTTGGACTTGGAAATCCGCTTCCATGAATTTTAATTGACTGACCTGCTGTCGAAGATTAAGGGTTCCGAACCAGGGAAATTTCTGTGAGGCAAACAGCTGCTTCTGGGTCATGGGTTCCTGATCAAAGGCAAAACTGTCAACCGGGAGATTGGCAATAGCGAATCCAACCACCGGATCCTGCAAGGAGCCGGCAAAAGGAGCTTCAGCGCGCAAAGCCCGTGCATTTTCTGCCATGCTGAGAAGATCCTGATTGCTCTGGTATGCTTCTTCTATAAGCGAGGTGAGCTCCGACGAGGGTGTGGTGGCCTCGACAATGGCAACCGAGACAATCATCATGCATACCACGTTCAGAAACCATCTGACAATTGCGCTCATACTTTCTCCTTTTTCTACCAAGCAGTGACAACACACGTGTTGAGAAAAAATGATGACAAGCTAAAAACAGTCTTACTTCATAGAATCGTATCGAAACATTTTTTTGGCAATGCTTGAGCACAATATCTCATTCTTGGACCGTATAATTGGCCTGCCAAAGAAATCGGATAGAGAAGGAACAATGATTCGGATAAAGAGGCATGGACAAGAGCATGAGACAGTACTTTTCGCATCGGCTTACCTCTTGATTTTTTCAACCTAATAATCAAATTACTACATTGTGGCAACACGACTGCTTGTCTTGTACCAGTCGAGCTGATCGTAGAGGACAAATCACCATTCGAAACACAAATACGCACATGGGACATAACAGTTGGCAGGCTGGGCTGGTACTTTCGGCAAAAATGGTTATGGTGCGCCCTTCAAGTACAGACAAACAGCAGACAAAACAGGTAACTTTTGGAGAATAAAATGGAAAACATTAAGATTAAAGGGATGAGCTGCCAGCATTGCGTTGGCTCGGTAAAAAAAGCCCTTGAGGATGTCTCCGGCCTTTCACAGGTCAGCGTGAATCTAGACAAGGGAGAAGCCACCTTTCTCAATAAGAATGTTGCCCGGGAGCAGATCAGATCGGCCATCAGCAAAATCGGCTTTGAGCCAGGCGAATAATTTTTGGTACCCTCGATAAACAAATGGTTTCCCGAGTGCGAAAAGCACGCACAATATGGTTTTCATCACAGAACATGACTGCAGAAGCAATTGCTGGGCTCATGTTTTCACCTCTGCATCCGCATCGGATTCATCCCTCTTATGATTGAGCCGAGAAGAGGAGTGGACTCCTCACGGTCTACAGAGCTGATCGCGCTTACCGACAATCAACGTATCTCTTTGTCCGCATCGCGTAGAAATTCGACCATCGCCATAACAGAAGCAGGATCACCAATCGCAATAAGATTTTTTATTGTTTACTGCTTTCTTCACCGTTCTCAGGTTGCGGCGACTGATTGGCAGGGTCTTCATCCTGTAGTGTGTCTATGAACTGTTCGGGAGAATTCTCTTCGGTGTTAATCGACCCATCAGAATCGCCAGGTGCCGGGATTACCGGCTCAGTGGGAGCAATTGTAACCGCTTGTCTGGTCGTACTCCGGCTGAGAACCCATATTTCAGTAATCTGTTTTGGCTCATTTTTTTCAAGCTCCTTTGAGGTCGGTGGAGAAGCAACCGATAAGGATTGATTGACTGTCAATTGTCGCAGGCATTTCAACAATGGCATATCGGTAAATGACAAGGTGATCCGTTCCGTCAGGTCACCATGGAAATGTGCTTTGAAGCCGAACTCCTTTTGAATCCGTTGCAGAACTTCAATAAGTGGAGCATCTACCAACTCGGCAGAAATCAATTGATCTTGAAAAGTGATAGCCATGGTCGGTGCAGCGGAAGATCCCTCTGCCGAAGCCAGTTCTATCTGACCGGCAACAAATAAAAGAAATATGGCGCACAATAAACCTTTCAACAAGAGCAGGGAGGACACTTTTATATTAGACATGGTCATGATTATTCACCACATTGACATATTGAGTTTTAACCACATTCATCCACCAGAAAGTTTTACCTGCCAGCCCCTTTTGGCTAACTCAGCTAACAGCAGATCCCGGTGATCACCTTGAATTTCAATACGGTTCTCTTTCACAGTACCTCCGGAACCGCACTTTTTTTTCAGCTCCTGGGCCAACGCCTGGAGACCAGATGAATCGAGGGGCACTCCGGAAATTATCGTCACCCCTTTTCCCTTTCGCCCCTTGGTTTCCCGACTAATTCTGACGATCCCATCTCCTGCAGAGGCGGATTTTTGTGGCTTGTTGCCAGCAGGGCAGATCCTGCCCTGCTCTGTGGAATAGACTGTTGGGTGCGCATTCTTTTTCAATTCTGCCTTTCTCCTGTAAAAATTGACAACTTCCTTAGAACAAAAAAGAGTGCCCCAGCGTAAAGAGTCCATTCCTTTCTTGCCCAGTCAAGACGGCGTATGCTATTGTGGCGATCCAACAATAACAAGATGAAGAGAAAACAGCTAGCGGCAACCTGGAGATCTATGGTTACGATATATCAGGATTACGATGATGAACCCGAAGATATTTTCCAGCCCCTGCCTGATCAACTTGCCAGCTCCTTCTACGCCCTTGAAATGGACGGTTATACCGCAGATATCGACTTTTTAAAACCGCTGCTGCCAAAACGGGGTGCAATCCTTGAGCTTGGTTGCGGTACCGGACGCATCGCCGGCAGACTGGCCGAATCCAACTGTCCTGATCGTCTTGTTATTGGCATAGACATATCTTTGCCCATGTTGCAATTAGCTATACAAGCAAAACATTCTTGTGGGGACAATCTCTGTTATCTCTGTATGGACATGACCCAGATGGCCTTTCTAGTCCGTTTTGCCGCAATCCTCATTCCCTACAATACGCTTAATCTGCTTGGTTCCGAAGAAAAAATCATACAGTGTCTCAATGGCTGTAGAAATTGCCTGCAGCCTGGAGGCAGACTGCTGGTCCAAATTTTTGTTCCGAGCAAAGAATTCATCCAGCAGCAAAAGACTTTCCAGTTTCAAATGTTTAATCACCCTGAAGGGGGGAAGATTATCAAGGAAATACGCAAACACTATACCCCGCATACCCAATCAGTGCAGATTGAAGAACGATTCCGGGTGCGCCCCATGCAGGCAGGCAAGGCGAATGGGGATTGGCACAAAATCTATACTATCGTCGGGTTCTCTGCCGATCAATGGCTCGCTCTTTTCAGTAAGGCCGGGTTCACACGAGTAGATACATTTGGCGACTATTCCGGTGGGTGTTATGACAATGCAACGTCTTCCAGCCTCATCGCTGTCTCCACATTGTAATACATAAAAAAAAGACTATCTTCTTGACCTAAATCAAAGATACAGCAAGGTATGTCGTGTATCCTCTTTCTAACATCGATTGAGGAATGCAGTTTTCGCCTTCTTAATTGACTCATCCATCTAACAAGTATTCAAACACAGAATACATAAACTCGAATCAGGAGGGTACTATGTTTTGTAATCAATGCGAGCAAACTGCCAAGGGAACCGGTTGTACCAAGATCGGCGTATGTGGCAAACCAGGTGATGTCGCAGCACTTCAAGATCTTCTAACTTACGCAGTGCAGGGCTTATCTCTGGTAGCTGTTGCAGGAAGAAAAGTCGGTCTTATCGATAATGCGCTGGATCGTTTCACCATGGAAGCGGTATTTTCCTGCCTTACCAATGTCGATTTTGATCCGCTTCGGTTCCAGGAGTTGATCAAAAAAACCGTTCAATTGCGTGATGCCTTCAAGGTCAAAGTGATAGCCGCCGGCGGTTCTGTCGATTTTGCTGCCCCTGTCGCATCATTTACCCCGGCCTCGACCCTTGAGGGTCTTATTGCCCAGGGCCAGGATCTCGACTTTATCAATAAGCTCGATGACAACGAAGACCTTCGTTCACTCAAGCAAATTACCGTTTATGGTATGCGCGGTCTTGCCGCCTACGCCGATCATGCCGCCATTCTCGGTAAGGAAGATGAATCTGTCTATGCCTATATTCACGAGACCATGGCAGAATTCACCAAAAGCGGCCAAAGCCTGGAACAACTGGTCGCATTAACGCTGAAATGCGGTGAAGTCAACCTGAAGGCCATGGAATTACTCGATGCCGGGAATACCGGCACTTACGGTCATCCAACCCCAACAGAAGTACCTCTTGGTGCCAAAGCCGGTAAGGCAATTTTAATAACCGGCCATGACCTGCGAGACCTCGAATTATTGCTCAAACAAACAGAAGGCAAAGGCATCAACATCTACACCCATGGTGAAATGCTGCCCTGTCATGGCTATCCTGAACTGAAAAAATACCCCCATTTCTACGGTCATTTCGGCACCGCCTGGCAGAATCAGGCCAAAGAATTTCCTGAGTTTCCAGGTGCTATTCTATTCACCACCAACTGCATCCAGAAGCCTGCCGACAGTTACAAAGATAACGTTTTCACCACCGGTCTAGTCGGCTGGCCTGATCTAGTTCATATCGGCAGCGATAAAGACTTCACTCCGGTAATTAACAAGGCCTTGGCTCTGCCCGGCTTCACTGCAGATACCGATAAAGGCAGTGTCATGGTAGGTTTTGGCCGCAATGCTGTTCTTGGTGTCGCCGACAAGGTGATTGAGGCGGTGAAGAGTAAAGCCATTCGTCATTTCTTCCTGGTAGGCGGCTGTGACGGTGCCAAACCCGGACGTAACTACTACACCGAATTCGTTGAAAAAGTCCCAGAAGACTGCATGATTTTAACGCTTGCTTGCGGTAAATTCCGGTTCTTTGACAAAAAACTTGGCGATATCGGCGGTATCCCCCGCCTTCTCGATGTCGGCCAATGCAACGATGCGTATTCGGCAATCCAGATTGCGGTGGCACTCGCCGGTGCTTTTGAATGTGGCGTCAATGATCTGCCGCTGTCCATGATCCTTTCCTGGTATGAGCAAAAGGCGGTGGTTATTCTGTTGACTCTCTTCAGTTTAGGGATAAAAGATATCCGTCTCGGACCCTCCCTGCCAGCTTTTATCTCGCCGAACGTCCTTAACGTTCTGGTAGAAAATTTTGACTGCAAGCCAATTGCAGCAACACCTGAAGAAGACCTGCAGACCATACTCGGATAATTCCCCTACCTCATTTTAGGGCGCGGCGCGGTATCGTAATAGATGCCGCGCCTTTTTTATTTCTGCATTACTTCTGTTGTAAACTTTTCACTTTGACCGGAATTATGCTGAAAAACGCCATTTACTTATCATCAATTGACCCAGATCAAGGATTTCTCGCTGTTCGGTGTTATTATCAAGACATAAACATTGCTTGTCGCCCCAGTAGGATAAAAATCGTATTGCTCCCGGGGAAAAAGCAGTCTACGACGATGTCGTTCATCAGCCAAACGAGAGGATAAAAGATATGAAAGAAGTACGAAATATAATTCAAATTGATGAAGAGTTATGTGATGGTTGCGGACAATGTGTGCCTGATTGCGCCGAAGGATCACTCAAGATTATTGACGGCAAAGCCAAACTGGTAGCCGACAAACTCTGTGATGGTCTGGGGGCCTGTCTCGGTTCCTGCCCAACCGGAGCCTTGAAGGTCATCCAGCGGAAAGCTGACGAATTTGACGAAGAGGCGGTTGAGATCTATCTGGAGGAAGAAAAGAAAAAGGCGAAGGCCCAGCAACCACCGGCAACAATGGACTGCGGTTGCGCCTCAACCCATATCCAGTCATTTCCCCGTGCCACAGCAACCGGCGGTTCGTCTTGTCAGTCGGCCAATACTCCCGCACAGCTTCCCACAACCAAAACCGGCGGCTCCGCACTTTCCCACTGGCCGGTACAGATTCGCCTCATTCCGGCCAATGCACCCTTTCTGCAAAATGCCGATCTGCTTGTCGCTGCAGACTGCACGGCAGTGGCGGCTCAACATTTTCAGGAAAAATATCTGGACGGAAAAGCAGTAATGATGGGCTGCCCCAAGTTTGACGATGCAGACAGCTATGTTGATAGATTTGCTGAAATAATCCGTAATTGTCACCTAAAAAGCCTGACGGTTCTTATAATGGAGGTCCCATGCTGTTCCGCCATGAATGTCATCATTAAAAAGGCAATCGAAAAAGCAGGACAAACCGTGCCGGTGGAGCAGATTACCATCTCCACGAGAGGAGAAGAAATCTCAAGAAAAAGCTGGTAACTCGTAGTAGGCAGCAGAATTTGGAAGGTTTCAGCTTTCCCTTGGTGGAAAGCTGAAACTGAACAACAGGTAGGTTAAATGGAGTGACGTGATTCGTCAGGATGGTCTGACGGTAGGATATTTCGGGACAATGAACCGTATCCTCTGAGTCAGGATGGCGGGATTCCACCGAAGCTACGATCAAAAGTATCGATATGGTAATGAATCCGGTGGTTCTGCTCAGGGCGTTGGATGAAAAACCAAAGGCCACTCCTCTGGTTGATCTCTTTTATTTAGTAGTTGGTGTAAGGGCAGAGTAAAAATTTACAAAGATGACTCTAACTCAACCGGATTCCATAAACATTTTGCTGCCTCATCACTCTGGCAAAAAATATTCATGATCAATTCGGGCTAAGAGCGCGACTTCCCCCAGATAAGTCGAACTCCCGATGATGATTCAGAAATTTGTACGCCCAATGGCTGCAATAGTTGAAACAACGGCCTGCCGAAATAAAAAAGCTCCTCACTCAGTTTTAGCTGCAAGTCGCCAGTGACCCTAGTCCGAAAGCTCAGGTCGCTGCGTACTCGCTGTTCCAGTTCATTTTTTTGTTCATCAGACAGTCGATCCAGATGGGACTGGATATAACCTAAGTCATCACAGGGACAAATTCGTTCATGCTCTTCAATGAGGGCAATGACCGGATCGTCTTTATCGAGTATATCGAACCGGCTTATGGTATCCTTCTCCATGAGGGCGGTAATCTCACCGATATCCCAACATTTGAGCACAAGGCAGGCATAAGGCCGGTCTTTATAGACTGTGCAGCCCAGCGTGTCTTCATAAAAGCAACACTCCCATTGCCCTTTCTTGCCGACTAATTTCACCAATTCAACCGTCACCGGCTGGATTTTTTCTGACAGGGGCTTGTGGACCAATTCGCCTTTTCTAATGGTGATCAAACGGCTCACCGGTATTTTGCCACTGCTGACCAGTTCAAGATCCTGGATATGTAAAGCGGGCCCCCCCTGTTTGCAACAGGTACCGCATTGTTTGCATGTCGTTTGTTCGGCTGTCATGGAATTCTTTATGTTAAGACCGTATTTCTCTTTTTGTTCCCATGCAAATCAGACGATTCGCAGTCTTTTGTTGTGAAAAAAATCGAGATTCGCTATGGTTGGAGCATAGTATTTATTTGCTGTATTGAACTCCCGTCCCGGATTCCCAGTTCCAATCTAACATACCATGCACATTAGCCTCTACAAATCTTCGCTTTGCCCGCGGTGTTATGTAACCAAAAAATATCTCCTCGAGTTAACTGCACAGCATCCGGAAATACGCGTGGAAATAATCGATGTGGCAACTGAGCCGCGACGAAGCTGGAATGATGGGATCAGGATGATCCCGGCACTCAAAATCGACGGCCATATTTTAAGTGCGATCTTTATCAACAGAACCGATATTGCCAATTTCATCAACCGACACAAACACTGATCTTACTCTCCTCTACAGCCATTTAATAGTATCTTGAAGAAATTTCTCACAAACTCCCTTGGAATTCTCGATCTCGCCGCCTGGGCTCTGGTCCTTATCTTTTTTATCGGCAGTGCCCTGCTCTTTTCAGGAAATGTTCTGCTTGCCTCCGTCGGCGCAGTGGGAATCATTGCGGACATGCTTTGTATCGGCTTTGCCATCGAAATACTCATAGAATGCCTGAAAAATAACAAGAGTATTGGCACCTTAACGGGATTTATCACCAACGGTCCGGAAGCTGTTTGCCTGCTGGTTGGACTGCTTATCGGCGACATAGTCTTTGCCGCCTCGACGCCGCTCGGATCCAACTTTATTAACCCCATACTCCTTTGTATTGCAGCAGTTATCTGCAGACAAGTGACAAAAACCTTTGCCACAAGCAGGTTGTATACTGTGGTGACTGTGGGTTGTACCACCATCTTTGCCGGCGGTTTCTTCCTGCTGAATCCCTCCCAGTATATTTTCTGGTTATATGGCTGTGTGGCTACCACGCTCATTTTATTCTTTCTTCGCCCTAAAGAAGAGGAGATACTAGAAAAAGAAGAGCACCACCATTTTAAACCAAGCTACTGGATCGTGCCGGCGATACTGGTCCTGACTCTATCCGGCTATTTTCTCGATCCGATTGTTTCTTTTGCGGCACACCACTCCCATGCACCAAAAGGTGTCATAGGCTTTGTAGTTCTGGCCACCTTGACCAGCTGGCCAGAATTCAAATCGTGTTTGGTTCTGCTCAGCAGAGGCAAGCACCTGGCGGCGATACTCAATATAACCGTGTCGAATATAACTAACATATGGCTTGCCGCAATAGGTATAGCGACCTACCTTTTCGGTAAATAACCGGCAGAAATATCTCGTATCGCTGCTGTTTTTTTATCCTACAGCAAGAGCATCAGCTTTTGAGTACTGTTGTGCATATTTTTCAAGTCGATTTAAACTACTCAAGACCGCCTTTATTGAGGCAATAATAATATCAGTATCAACTCCTGTACCCCAGCTGACTTGGCCGTTTGACGCCTGAATCTCAATATACGCGGCAGCCTGCGCACTTGACCCGCCGGTTAAAGCATGCTCATGGTAGCTGGTCAGGGTGAAATCACCGGTCACTTGTTGCTTCAATGCTGAACAGAATGCATCCAGAGGTCCATTGCCGGACGCCGCAACCATCGTTTCTCGGCCATGAACAAGCAACGTCGCTTCAACGTCCGCCTGTGATTTTTTTTCTCCTTTATTCATATGTCTTTTAACGACATGGAAGGTATCGAGGTCATATGGACTATCCAGGGCAAGATACTCTTTTTCAAAAGTCTGGAAAATTTCGCTGTGCAGCAGTTCTTTTCCCTCTCGGTCAGTAACTTCCTGGACAACTTTGCCGAACTCCGGCTGCATTTCTTTTGGTAATTTGAAACCAAAATCTTTTTCCAGTATATAGGCTACACCGCCTTTTCCCGATTGGCTGTTAATGCGGATAATGGACTCGTATGTTCGTCCGACATCGGACGGATCGATAGGCAGATAGGGCACCGCCCATATTCCCAAATCGTTCTCTTCATATGCATGCATTCCTTTATTAATTGCATCCTGATGAGAGCCGGAAAATGCAGTATAAACAAGTTCCCCTGCATACGGATGACGGGGATGAACCGGCAGACGGCAGACCCGTTCATAGATTTCGATCAGACCGTTAATATCGGTGATGTCAAGCTCCGGATCGACACCCTGGGTGAACATATTCAAGGCAAGAGTGATAAGATCAACATTCCCAGTTCTTTCGCCGTTGCCAAAAAGGGTCCCTTCTACTCGCTCTCCTCCGGCCATCAGCGCCAGCTCGGTTGCAGCAACCGCACAGCCACGATCATTGTGCGCATGAATACTAATTATAGCTGCATCTCGCCCAGTCATGTTGCGGCAAAACCATTCTATCTGGTCAGCGTATATGTTTGGACTCGACAGCTCGACTGTTGCAGGAAGATTGATTATTAATTTATTTTCTGGAGTCGGCAAAAGAACATTCATTACTGCTTCACATACTTCCAGCGCAAAATTCAATTCAGTACCGGTAAAACTTTCGGGAGAATATTCATACCGAAAGACAGTTTCAGGGTATTTTTTCTGTTCCTCTTTAAGAAGCTTCGCACCGTGGATGGCGAGTTCGACAATCTCTTTTCGACTCATTTTAAAAACTGTTCTTCGCTGTAAGGTAGAAGTAGAATTATACAGGTGAACTATAGCTTTTTTTGCACCCTTTACAGATGCAAAAGTTTTCTTGATGAGTGGTTCCCGTGCCTGAGTCAAGACTTGAATCAGCGTCCCATCCGGGATAAGATTATTTTCAATAAGTAAGCGTGTAAAATCATACTCCACTTGGGAAGCAGAGGGGAAACCGACCTCGATTTCTTTGAAGCCAAGGCGCGTGAGCAGGCGAAACATCTCCAGCTTTTTTTCAAGACTCATCGGCTTGACCAGGGCCTGATTACCATCACGAAGATCGACACTGCACCAGATGGGTGCCTTTTCTATCTTCTTCTCTGGCCATGTGCGATTTGGCAAATTGATCGGTGGATAGGGTCGATATTTTTTTACTAATGCAGGATTCATTTCTTCTCCTCGACAAGTTGAGTCTGGCAATTGATAATTGCAAAAAAAAAGAGGCCACGGTTTTTCAACCGTGGCCTCTTGAAGTGTCATGTGTGTTTAAATAAACCTACAACCCCTCCTCAGCCACGGAATCCGGCACCAGTAGACTACAGAGTAGAGCCAGTAGCGAGAGAAGAGAGTTCATAAAGTATATTTATCCAAGTCTGTTAAATGTTAATCAAATGGTTTGATACAACGAAGAGTAAACATCTTAGGTAGTGGATGTCAAGCTGGTTTTTGGGGCGAGCACAAACGTAAGCAGTTATTTTTAACCTTCAACCTACTCTATAGCCACACAATCACATCCTTCCGACTAAATTTTACCAGGCACAAAGGTACTCTACAAGCGAACGTGCAGATAAAGTATTCTCGCAAAGTACATTTTGGGTTGCCTGCCCTCGGAACATCCTTTGCCGGTTGACAGATGGCCTGTTGACAGATATATTTTCGTCTTGCTCTACATTCATTGGTTTTTCAACACCAAGGAAAGTTACCTAATTATTATAAGGAAATACGTTGATGGGGAAGATTACCGGCTCCCAGGCAGTCGTCAGATGCCTGCAGGAAGAAGGCGTGAAAATAATTTTTGGTTATCCGGGTGGGGCGGTCATCGACCTGTACGACGCCCTGATGGATGCCGATATTGAAAATGTTTTAGTCCGCCATGAACAGGGCGCAGTGCACGCCGCAGACGGTTTAGCCAGGGTAACAGGTCAAGTCGGAGTTGCCTTGCTCACCTCGGGACCGGGTGCAACAAATGGCGTCACCGGCATAGCCACAGCCTACCTGGACTCCATTCCTCTTGTTGTTCTCACTGGTCAGGTCCCCCGGGCACTTATCGGCAACGATGCGTTTCAGGAAGTGGACATTGTCGGCATTACCAGACCATGCACAAAACACAACTATTTAGTCAGTAAAATTGAAGACTTAGTGCCCACTATCCGAGAAGCCTTTCATATTGCCCGCACGGGTCGTCCCGGTCCGGTGCTGGTTGACCTGCCAAAGGATCTGCTGGCCAGTCCAATGACATATCCGGAAAAAACGGATATTAACATGTTGAGCTATCAACCGACCTACAAACCGCATCCGATCCAGATTGAAAAAGCCTGTAAGAAAATCATAAAGGCTTCAAAACCGGTGCTTTATGTCGGGGGTGGAGTCATCTTATCAGATGCATCGAAAGAGTTGACCGAGCTGGCCATAAAACTCAATATCCCGGTAACTATGACCTTGATGGGCCTGGGAGCTTTCCCCGGCACGCACGACCTTTCCATGGGCATGCTAGGCATGCACGGCACCTACACAGCGAATATGGCCGTTGCCGAATGTGACCTTTTGATCGCTGTCGGTGCCCGTTTTGATGACAGAGTCACCGGCAAATTGAAGGAATTCGCATCTCATGCCGAAATTATCCATATTGATATTGACCCCACTTCCATCAGTAAAAACGTAAAGGTCCATATTCCTATAGTAGCCGATTGTAAAAACGCGCTTACCGCCATTAATACCTGGTTTGCTACCAAAACAAATGTCAGCCTTGAAGAGGAGGCGGCAAAACATACCCCGTGGATGAACCTGATTCGTCAATGGACCACGGAGCACCCACTGTGCTATAAAGAAAATAACGATATCATTAAACCCCAGTACGTTATTGAAACGCTCCATAAATTGACCGGCGGCCGGGCTATTATCACAACAGAAGTCGGCCAGAATCAGATGTGGGCGGCCCAATTCTATAAATTCGATCATCCCCGACATTTTGTCACGTCCGGTGGACTGGGCACCATGGGCTTTGGCCTTCCGGCTGCCATCGGCGCACAAATGGCCTTTCCGGACAAGACCGTTATCGACATTGCCGGTGACGGTTCTATCCAGATGAATATTCAGGAACTGGCCACGGCCAAACAGTACAAGTGCCCGGTCAAGGTAGCAATTTTGAATAACAATTATCTAGGTATGGTAAGACAGTGGCAAGAGTTGTTCTATGCCAAACGGTATGCTTCCACTGCTATGGATGTAACTCCTGATTTTGTCGATCTTGCCAGAGCTTACGGTGCAGTCGGTCTCAGAGCCACTACTAAAAATGAAGTCGAACCGGTTATAAGAGAAGCCTTAGCAACCCACAATACGGTTGTCATGGATTTTAAAATTGAAAAGGAAGAAGGTGTCTATCCCATGGTTCCTGCCGGAAAATCGAACACAGAAATGCTGCTTGTTTAGTGAATTAGAAATAATTTACTTGTGCTTTTAACAAGCAAATTATTTCGTGAATGAACTTATCCCGCAAAGCTTTTGGGCGGGATTATTGATTTCGTGAAAGAACTTATACCCCTCAAGGGGGTACTGAACTGAGTCCCGCAAGGGGCATTAAAAAGAACACCGCAAAGCTTTTGGGCGAGTTGAGCTTCCTTTCGTGCTCTATAAAAACAATTTCATTAAGGTACTGCCCCCCCGATGGACGTGGCGTTTATTGCGGTAAATTTGACTTTATTAAATCCAGGATCATGCAGATGAAACACACAATTTCTGTCCTTCTTCAAAATAAACCAGGGGTACTCTCCCGGGTGACCGGCCTTTTTAGTGGCCGTGGCTTTAACATCGAAAGTCTCTGCGTGGCAGAAACACTTGAGCCAGGTGTTTCCTGCCTCACAGTTGTCTCAAGAGGTGATAATTCCGTCGTTGAGCAAATAACCAAGCAGCTGCACAAGTTGATAGATGTCATCAAAGTGACTGATATCACCGATAAAGAATATGTCGAACGGGAAATGGTATTAATCCGAATGAAGGCTGAAGCACATACCCGCGCCGAAGTATTGCGGGTTATCGATATCTTCCGGGGCAAAGTTGTTGATGTAAGTGCCAAGAGCTATGCGGTGGAACTGACCGGTTCGGCATCAAAAATTCAGGCGGTAATTGACATTCTACGCCCCATAGGCATCAAAGAGATCGTTCGAACCGGCATCATCGCCATGTCTCGGGCTAATAAGACAAAATAAGACTCTTTTTAGAAAAAGGTATACATTTTAATGCTTACTCCACAAGTACCAGTAGCCAAAGAAGGATATCCTTTTATTGGTTTTTCTGCCTTTTGTACCCTTGTACTGGCTTTTTTGGGTCTGCCCGTCGCTACGGCTATTGGATTTATTGCCACCACATTTATCCTCTGTTTTTTTCGAGATCCGGAACGTTTAAGTCCAAACAGACAAGACGCTCTCGTCTCCCCGGCTGATGGCAAAGTCATCCTGGTCGAAAGGATTCCGGAAAATTTTTTTACCGGTGGTGAAATGCTGAAAATTTCTATATTTATGAATGTTTTCAATGTTCATGTCAACCGAATCCCCTGCAAGGGTCAGGTAGAAAAAGTTATCTACAAGCCCGGCAAATTTTATTCTGCAGACAGTGTCAAGGGCGGCCTGGAAAACGAATACTGCGCAACCGTTATAACTACCCCCGGGGGTAAGACACTGGCATTTGTCCAAATCGCCGGACTGATCGCCAGAAGAATCGTTTGCTGGCTCGAACCTGGCGACACAGTCGTCCAAGGCAGACGGTTTGGGCTCATTCGATTTGGCTCTCGGGTAGATCTCTATCTGCCGGTCGAAACCGATGTCATAATCAAAGAGGGTGATAAGGTCCGCGGCGGTGAGACTGTTCTCGGATATCTTTAATAATGATGTCGTACAAACTCCTCATTTGTGCCCATCGGTAAGTTTGTACTGTGCCACTCTTTAAATGCAACTTTGTTGAATTCATAACTCATGACCTGCACAATTTTCCGAAAATCTTAACGACGTCAATTACTTTTGAGAATTATTGGTGGAACAGCAAAAGGCCGTAAATTATTTACTCCTCCCCTGCATGAAAAAGGTATTCGGCCGACCTCAGACAGGGCGCGAGAGGCTCTCTTCAACATCCTTGGAGATAAAGTCAGGCAAGCAAAGGTTCTCGATCTTTTTGCCGGCACTGGTGCTTTAGGACTCGAAGCTTTTAGCAGAAGTGCTCAATTTGTTGTATTTGTTGACAATAATTCTTTGGCATTGCAACTTATCAAAAAGAATATTCTCCTCTGTCTCACGGGTTATAAAGGAAAGTGTGAGCTGCGCGCCGTCCAACATGATTTGACCAAAAATATTCCGCCAGGCAAACTGCCGGAAGAAATACGTTCAGGGTTCGATCTCATTTTTGCCGACCCACCCTATGCGCAAAACATTTCTTTTTCTATACTTGAATTCGTAAACAATAGTAGCCTTTTAGCTCAGAATGGCCTACTAATAGTCGAGGAAAGGCGTACTGTAGAATTACCAACGTTCCTCGCCAACCTTGAACAAACTGATAGGCGCATTTATGGTGAGGCGGCGTTTAGTTTCTATAGAAAAAGCTGCAGAATATGATATCACCATACAAAAGAGAGCATAAACCTCATTAATTATACACAAGAGAGTACCATGACAGGACAAAAAATCTACCAACCATCTATCGCAATATACCCGGGAACGTTTGACCCTATAACCAACGGGCATGTTGATATTATTGACAGAGCACTCAATCTCTTTGATAGATTAATTGTCGCAGTTGCCATAAATTCAGCAAAAGATCCGGTATTTACCCTGAAAGAACGAATCCAGATGATTGAAGAATCATTTGCAGGCAGGGAGCGTATCCAGGTGCAAGCCGTTTCGGGACTTCTTGTTGACTATGCGTATCAGCAGAATGCCAGGGCTATTGTTCGCGGGATTCGGGCTGTGTCGGATTTTGATTATGAATTCCAATTGGCTCTCATGAATCGAAAACTGAAACGAGAAGTCGAATCGGTGTTTCTCATGCCTGGCTTTCGTTGGATTTACATCAGTTCATCGATCATTAAAGATGCTGCGCGTAACGGTGGAGATGTCGCCGACCTAGTACCCAGTCTGGTCAATAAGATGCTAATTAATAAGTTTTCATCAGCAAAACAGCAGACCATGAGAGCATAGCAAGCCAATTTGTTCTGTTGCTCCACACTACTTGAGCTATGAAAAAAAGTCTCCACACACCAGATAAAAGCAAAACCAGAAGAACATTTTTGACATATTTGGGCACACTCGCGTTTTTATATCCTGTTTTACAATTTGCCGGTTTTAAAATTCCCAAAAAGCCAACCTATGTCAATATCAGCAAACCATTACCAACTACCGGTTATCTCGTCACAACCGGGTTCATCCTCTTTGACCGTAACAATAAGTGCTGGGCGCTTTCCCGCACCTGTACCCATCTTGGATGTAAACTCAATTACCATGAGGATAAAGACATTTTGGAATGCCCCTGCCACCAGAGTCGCTTTAATGTCGAAACAGGAAAGGTCATAAAAGGCCCTGCCCAAAAACCTCTCACCTTCTTAGCAGTCGAAAAAAGACAAGACGATCCACTCTATGTTGTTACCACCTGAGTCTTTTCAGCGTCCCTTCAGCTACATCAGCCGTCACGTTTACGCCTTAATAGACATTAAATGGGGCGCATGGGCACTGATGGCATTCTATATCTCTCTTCTCTCGGGTATCGTTGTGGGATTGCAGTATGATTATCTCTATCCCGCCTATGCAACTGCTGCTCTTGACCTGCTTGCCCCTTATGGCCGTTTCTTCAGGTCACTGCATTTCTATTCCAGCCAGTTTTTCTTTTTCTTCAGCTGCTTTCACCTGTTTGCAGTTTATCAGGAAACTATAAAATTTAGCATCTTAGAATGGCTGCGCTTGATAGGGATACTCCCCCTCATATTGTTTCTCCTTTTCACCGGCTATATTCTAAGAGGTGACAATACTGGTTCCTCAGCAGGCTTAATTGCAGAAAATATCATCCTGGCAATACCTGTTGTAGGTCATGCTCTCAACGATCTGCTCTTTGATCTTTCTACCAGCGGTTTACGAAAAGTATACCTCCACCACGTCATCGCTCTGGACCTTCTCTTACTGATTTTTGCCTGGAACCACCTTCGCATTTATCGAATTAAAATTCGCAACCATCTACCGCTTATCGCCTTGATTTTGGTTTTTTCAATATTCGTAAGTGCACCCTTTGAACCTGATCGCCTTGGAATCAGCTATATATCGGGCCCATGGTTTTTTCTTGGTTTGCAGGAACTGCTGCGTTACATGTCGCCGCTTGTGGCCGGAGTTGGTATACCAGGAATCTTTCTTCTGGCGTTATTATCAGCATATCCAACGAATAACCACCTTCGGAGTATTTTGATTTTTCTCGGTTCATCGCTGACTTGCTATGCTGTATTATCAGCGATTGCCTTGAATCGTTAGCCTTCTTCCTTAAAATGAATAATGGGTTATTTTCTCTTCAGAAAATAACCCATTATTCATTTCGTCTTTCTTGATTCTGCTTAAGAATCAGGTATCTTTCATTCCTTTCCGCAACTCGGCAATCTCATCTTGCAGATTCTGCCGTAACGTTGAAATTTCTTGATGGAGTCCGTCGCTTGCTCTTTTTGTTTCTTCCCCGTCAAAAGATCTCACTTGCGCTTCATCAACACACAGTGATTCTTCTGCTGTGCCTTCACCACCAATGGTCAGTTCTGCTTCATTTTTTGCAGCCAACTGATGGAATAATTCCTCTTGCCACTGCAAAACCTTATGCGTCTCGGCCAGTAACATTTCTTGATTATATTGGAGATTGCCTTCTGGTAATGTGTTCAATGCAGTACAAATCGATTGTAATAATTCATAGGCCTCGGTACTTGAATCATAACGGTTCTGGTCGATATGCCTCGTAACGGTTGAGAGGAGCTGCAAAAAAGTCCGCTCCATTGGCTTATCTGTCAGGTTCTGGTCAAGAGTGTTTATTTCCTGCCAGAGGCTTACGATAACCTTCTCATCAAGTTCAACCCCCAAGGCGTCAGCACAGATCTGCAACGACTGAAACATATCAGTGCGCTCAATCGAATCAATCAATGAGATTGGCAGGTCGGTCTCGCCAGGAGCAGGTACAATCTCAGCCAACTGAGTTTCTTCCTCAACAAGCTCAAAAATGACTTCTTCCTCTATACCATCTGCGATTGGGGAAAGAATTTTCTCTTTTACAGGTATACTACCCTCAATCGCCTCCGGCTCTGCATGCAAGAATATATCTTCATCAGTAGGTACAGCATCTTCTTCGAGATCAAAAAAGCTATCGAGTCGCTCGTTGATTTCAGTGCTATCTTCCTCTTGCTCATCTTCAGAAACCATAGCAAAATTATCATCAGAAACGGCTTCCTTCGAGTCTTGTGAAGAAACAGTGTCTTCCTGCAATACAGCAATCTTTTCTTCATCATAGAGATTGTTTTGTTCTTCCTCTTCTTGCAAGTCATCTGCCAATGAAGCAATCTGGTCTGTCTCCTTATCTCCGGCAGGATCTGGAGTTAAGTGCGAAGCAATTTCTTCATCGAAGAATCCACCAAGAGTTCCGGCAATTTCTTCATCAATATTTTCTCCAGAGGATGATTTCTCAAATATTGTGGCATTGTAAATACTGATTTCATCATTTTCAGCAAGGGCCGGGGCCAGTTCCCCACCCATCTGCGGGAGGGCTTCTTCGTCCGACTCATCGTCGGCTTCAGTTTCGACATCTACCCCCTGGAGAACGAGAGCTGGATCCAATGTGCTGAAATCAATGCCTGTCTGCATGGTATCATCATCGTCGGTATTGGCATCTTCGCTCCGACCAGCGATTTTCTCAGCAGGCCAATCGAGACTATCTTCCAGGATAAGCTCATTTTCAGCCGTCAAGGATTCCTCTTCCAAGACCGGCGAGATTTCAAAATCTTCTTCTTCCTCATTCACATGGCTCAATGCCGGGGCCGGAGACTCTTTTCCAAAGAGCAATCCGTCTGTCATGTCCTCGTCATCTACCTCCACATTCACCCCCTGAAGGGCCATTTTGTGCATTTCTTCATCGCTTGCAGAGAGACTTCCGGGGGAGTTCTCGGCTACCTGGTTCTTAAAGCTTTCGCCCATGAAGAAGTTTTCCACCTGATTATCGATAGTACCGGAATTCTCAATTCCATCTGCTTGCGCTTCTTCTTCTGCCTGAAAACCTTTGATTTCTTCTGGAAGATCAGCAAAAGCTGGTGCTAATGTCATTGAATCGATAGTACTATCGCTTTCCTCCGCTTCCTCTTCCTCCCGGTTGATCGCTTCAGCAGTAATTGTCGGCCCAAGCAGCTTCTTAAAAGAATTAAATCTTTCTACAGCCGGAAAAAGAATCGCTTTTTCCTCCTCAAGCGTCCTTGCTGTTGCGACGATTTTTTCGATACTTTCGTAAAACAAATGCAATAATTTAAAGGCGTCTGCATGGGAATTACTTTTTTTCAATTTAATGTAGGCACCGAGTGTGCCAAGACCCTGCAAAAGGATGCATTTCGGCCTGCTGTCGGCAAATTTATGTTCAAGCCGATCAACTTCCTGCCGCAATGCATTGAGATCCTGGTTTGTTATCTCCCAATCAATACCGAGTACAATGGCCTTAAGACCCAGCAGATCTTTTTCACTGCTGATATTTTCGGTTTTTTTCTGTTGCTGCGGTTTATCAGCTTGCGTTTCCAGGTCCACAGCCTGGGAATGCTGTCCGATATGACGCTTAAGGCTCTCAAATCTTTTTACATCTTCGAGCAAAATTGCTTTTTTCTGTTCTTCGGAAAGATCATATGACGAGACGATTTTTTCCAGATTATGGTACAGTGTGAGTAACAGTTTAATGGCACTGGGATGGGAGTTGGCCTTTTTCTGATAGATATATTTGCTGATTTTTTCAAGAGCCTGAACATATACCAGGTTTATTTTCTCACCTGCCCAAATATCACGAAGATCAATGAGTTCCTCATTAAACTGCATGAGGATCTCATCTGTTATTTCCCAATCAATTGAAAGAATAAGGCTCTTTAAACGACTAATCGGCGATTCATCATCGGTCGCAAATTCAAAAAAATCCGCTGAACCAGTGTAATACGAATCGTCATAATCTTCAGATCCGATAGTTAAATCATCGTCATATTGCTTTCCGGTATACTGTTTCACCACAGCGCGCTCTCTAGAGTAATTTTTTCTGTATTGAAATCACCGATGAAGATATAATTTTCTTCAGTGTTGCGGCGACATTATATCCGGTAATTGCACTTGCCTCAAAATAGGGCACCTTCAATCTACTGTTAAGATCATTTTGCAAAACCGAGATCGGTAGAATAGGAATTCCGTGCTCTTTAAGATCAACTTTGTTGTACTGCATCACGAGAGGTATCCTGAAGATACTCTCCTTGTAGGATTGAAGATTTTCATGCAGCTGGTTTAAAGATCGAATATTTTTTTCGCGCTGCTTCTCCATGGCATCGGCGACAAAGACAATGCCGTCCACACCTCTTAGAACAAGCTTTCGAGTCGCATTGTACTTTACTTGCCCCGGTACGGTATAGAGCTGTATTTTAATATCGTACCCTTTTATTTTTCCCATATCAAAGGGGAGAAAATCAAAAAACAGCGTTCTATCACCGTGCGTTTTGAGACTCACCATCTCGGAAGCGATCTGCTTGCGGTATGTGCGGTTGATATATTCAAGATTTGTAGTTTTCCCACACCGCCCAGGTCCGTAGTACACAACCTTGACCTGCACAATCTTGTCTTTTAAGTTGATAAAACTCAACGTTCTGCTCCCTATCGATTTTCCATTTGGAAAAATCCTGCCATTGATTGACAAATCCGGGTAAGCATTCAGGTAGCGAAACTGCCCGAAGCTACTTCCTATCCCAAATATTTCTTATTTTTTCAATAACATCGACAACATTCAACCTAAGAAAACCAAGAGATATATCCCTACCGAACATGGAAATAAGCAACAGTTCGTCATCGATTTTGCTGAAGTGTATATTGGAATCTTTCCCTTTATGAAACAACAGAGAAAATTCCTGTTCACCAACAAGTTTGGCCATGGCATCAACCGTAGCAAAATTTCCTGCCGCCAATGCTGCGAAAGAATAGACGTCATACTTGTTCTCGCCATTATCTTTAGCAGTAATAATATTTCCAGCCATGTCTATAATAATGACACAATCAACTCCGAGCTTTATCAGCTTATCTGACAAAATTGTATCTATCTGCTCGAGTTGCTCTTGACTGACAATCCCATAATTCATGCCACAAACCTCATCGTAAATGTTGGTCGCTGGATTCAGCTCTTTCGAAGGCCAATATACATGTAAGATATTTTATCTTTGCAAAGTATGTCAAATTTTATTTTGAATTGACAGCAGATCAATGCAGAAACGTCTCTGTATGGCATATTTCGTCCTCCTGCGTATCCTCAATGGTAAATATTTTTCCCCTAGCTAAGTGCAAAAAATACAACAAAATACTACTCTTACCAGTATACGACAGTTTTTTGCCTATATGAAGGTATATTTTATATTGTTCCTCTCATGAGGACCGAGCATACAAAGTTTCCATCAGTTCAGAGAACTATCGTCACTTGTCGAGGTGAAAAATTTTGTGCCTTCGGAACAGTCGAACTGTGTTACAACAACATGTTATGTATTATTTATAATAATTCTCATTTCCTCCTTAATGCAAAAAGGAATTTTATTGCTATCGTATTCTCAATTGCTACCATGAATTCTTTCAGGCAGAATAAGCCTCGTGATTTTCGAGAATTTTAACTGACCAAAAAACAAAGGACGTAATGTGAAAAAAACACCAGCAACGCTGCCACTGCTTGCCCCTACCGTTCAGTTCATCGATACGCACTGTCATCTCGATATGACGGCATATAGTGCGGACCTGGATCAGGTACTTGACCGAGCATTGGCCAGCCATATTAAAAGAATTGTCACCATAGGTATTGATCTGCCGAGTTCAAGAGACGCTGTCTCCATGGCACAGAGGTATACACAGGTATCGGCAACCATTGGAGTCCATCCACACGATGTCGACAATTTGAAAAACAGCCACTACAACGAACTGGAACAGCTCTACGATACACATGCAAAATATATAGTTGGTTTCGGAGAGATCGGTCTGGATTACGTCAAACAGCATTCTGATCCTTCCCGACAGCGAGAGCATTTCAAGAAACAGCTGGACCTGGCTCATAGACTGAGACTGCCTGTAATAGTCCACAACAGAGAAGCCAACGACGACACATTAAAAATTCTCAGGGAGGCTCAACCACTCGATTTCGGCGGTATTATGCACTGCTTCTCAGGCGATGTCACTTTTGCTCACAAAGTTTTAGATCTTGGCATGCTTATATCAATTCCTGGAATTGCCACTTTTAAGAATGCCTCTTTGTTACATGAAGTTATTCGGCAAATCCCCCTTGCATCAATGGTTCTGGAAACCGATGGACCATTTCTCGCACCCCACCCCTTTCGTGGGAAAAGAAATGAACCTTCTTATTTAGTATATACCGCTCATAAAATTGCCGAACTTCAAAACATTGACGTGGAGCAAGTCAGTAGGCAAACGACTGCTAATGCTGAAAATATATTTAAATTTAACCGAATGTGACGACCATCATGATTGCCGAAAACATACAGAAAATAAGAAAAAAGATAACAGCGGCGGCAATAAAGGCCAACAGATCACCGGATACCATAAAACTTGTGGCAGTCTCTAAATATTTTCCCGCCGCGAAAATCAATGAGGCATATACAGCGGGTCAGATACTATTTGGGGAAAATTACATTCAGGAGGTCCAACTCAAAAGAGAACAGGTGCCGTCTTCTGTCATCTTTCATTTTATCGGTCACCTACAGAGCAATAAGGCCAAAATAGCTGCAGCAACATGCGATATGATAGAGACAGTGGATGGAATAAAACTCGGCAAGGCTTTAAATAATCATCTCCAGATTCTGGACAGGACTATGGACGTGCTTGTGCAGGTAAATATTAGCAACGAGGCGCAAAAATCGGGTGTTAAAAGCAGTGAAACCGCAGAGTTACTACGTAATTTAAATGAGCTACCGAGGCTCAGGGTATGCGGCCTCATGACCATGCCTCCGCTGGTGGAGAACCCGGAACTGTCACGGCCACACTTTGCGAGCTTACGACAACTGAGTGAGAAACTTATGCAGGAAGGACTGTTCCCATCAATAAAAAAACCGGAACTTTCAATGGGGATGTCGAGCGATTTTCATATTGCCATCGAAGAGGGTGCTACTATTGTACGTGTAGGCACTGCAATTTTCGGTCAAAGATAACCACATACGAAAAAAAAATGGCGCCTGTAAATATACAGGCGCCATTTTTTTTGCTTGTCTGAGCTCTACTTTCTTTTTGAAGCTCGTTTTGCAGCTTTCAAAGGGTTTATTCTGACTTTGATTATATTAATCTCAGGTTTTGCATGGGTAGCAAAATTGCAAAAACCCAGCTTCCACTTTGCTGCTGGAGAGAGATAACTTTTGCAATACTGTACTTCTTCTTGTTCAATAATACGTCCACACCCTTCACACTTATCTATGACAGGCTGGAAACGACCATCACTGTAATTTACTGTGGCCTGATTCTGCATGTATTTATCCTCCAATCGTTCAATCAACTTACCGGCGCACCTATCGCGCACGCCAGAAACAACAGTCGCGGCAAAACAACGACTGACACAGCTAAATATTTAGCAACTTTTAAGTATACCAAGGTAAGCTACTGCAGACAAGCTTTTTTATACGTCTTATTGACGTTATTAACCACAGCACCACTGGCCAAGCCACAGCCTGATCATTTGATAATGAAGCGCTCATAAATGTACCCACAACTTGTATTCTTAAAAATCTTGATATACAATCGATATTATTTGCTGTTTATGGCAAGAATAACGAGTTGATAATTTTAAATTACGAGTTCCGCAATATCGGAGACGAAAATGCCTGTTTATGTATGGAAAGGGAAAAACTCCTACGGTGAAAAAAGAAAGGGAGAAGTAGAAGCACTTGACTTGGCAGCAGCAACAGCCCAAGTAAAAAGGTTAAGAATTGCCAATCCAGTCGTTAAGGAAAAACCCAAGGACCTTTTAGCAAACATTTCATTTTTTATACCGAATGTAACCGGCAAAGACATAGTTATTTTTACCCGACAGTTGTCAACTATGATCAACGCCGGTTTGCCTTTGGTCCAGGGGATTGAGATATTAGAAAAACAGCAAAGCAATCCAACCTTCAAAAAGGCACTTGGAGATATTCGCCAGGATGTCGAGGCCGGGTCTACACTTGCCGATTCCATGCGTAAAAAACCAAAAGTATTTGACAATCTTTTTACCAACATGATTGAGGCGGGTGAGACAGGTGGTATTCTCGATACCATTCTTGGACGACTTGCCACATTTATGGAAAAATCGATGTTATTGAAGAAGAAAATTAAAGGGGCCATGACCTATCCGACGATATGTCTGGCTATTTCCTGTCTCATACTTGTGATTATACTGGTTTTTGTGGTTCCTGTTTTTTCTAAAATGTTTGAAGATTTTGGCTCAACTCTTCCATTACCGACCCAGATCGTTGTAAATTTGAGTGATTTCTTCAAACACAATATTTTATATATAGTAATCGTACTCTTTGCTATAGTGATGCTTATTAAAAAAATATATGGCACTCCAAAAGGACGCTTAGCGATAGACAAAGGGTTACTCGGCGCACCGGTCGTTGGTATTCTGCTCAGAAAAGTGGCTGTAGCAAAATTTACCCGAACCCTCAGCACTATGCTGCAAAGTGGCGTGCCCATTCTTGAGGCCCTGCAGGTTGTTGCGAAGACAGCCGGCAATAAAGTAATTGAAAACGCTGTCTTCAGAGTTGGTGATTCAATCGCTGAAGGGCGTCCTATAGCTGAGCCCCTGGAAGAATGTGGGGTGTTTCCCAATATGGTCGTACAGATGATAAATGTTGGTGAAACAGTAGGCGCATTAGATTCCATGCTCGAAAAAATCGCCGATTTTTACGATGAGGAGGTGGATCAGGCGGTAGAAAATCTCACGGCCATGATTGAGCCTTTTATGATGGTATTTCTCGGGGGCATGATAGGTGGACTTGTGGTCGCAATGTATCTGCCTATTTTCAAAATCGCCTCGGTTGTATAAAAATACAGCAGATGAAATGTTTGTTTCTTTTACAGAAGATTTGACTTTTTATACCAAAAGTTTATGATGTGGAAAAGATTCACAACTAAAACAGACAATTATGGAGGAAATATGACTCTTACCAAGGCGGACTTAGTGCAACAGGTATATAAAAATCATGAAGGCTTAACGAAGGCTCAGGCAACTGATTCAGTAGAAGCCTTTCTTCGTATTTCAAAAGACTCACTTATTAACGGTTCAGATCTCCTTTTAAGTGGATTCGGCAAATTTAATGTCAAACACAAGAATTCGCGAAGAGGCCGCAATCCCCAGACCGGTGATGAGTTAACTCTGGACGCCCGCCGGGTAGTCACTTTTAAACCGTCCGGTATACTCCGCGAGAAAATCAACGAAGGTTGATACAGCACTGGTACTAGAATTCTTATTTTGAATCATCATTCTGATATAGATATTAATTACCCTGAATGTGAATAGAGCACACTCAGGGTAATTTTTATTCGTACTTTATCAACCCATCTTCCTTGAGCGAAAAATCCTTCGAGTGTGCATAATGTCTCTCTCCCACCAGTCCATACCTCTTGATAGAATCAATTTGAGCGCTACTGAATGGAACCTTCATCCTTGGGAATGCCGAGTTCTGCCTCCGGAATTGCAAGCAAGCCTAGCCTGCTGCGGTGTTCTTCATCCACCGCTTGTTGTCGCGGATACCGCCGAGACATTTTCCGTAGTTTCCGGAATAAGACGGATTGAATTCATCAAAAATTTCACAGCGCTGTCGCACATAAATTGTCTGCTTGTGAAAAAAGATACTCCGTATGGCTTCATTTTGGATCTCATTCTCGCAGAGCAAAACTCAGCGGGCCCGCTTTCTCTGGCTGAAAAAGCCCGATTTATCGAAATAGCCTGCCGATTATCAGCTCCGAAAGATATGGAAAATTCTTTTTTGAAAAAGCTGCAGCTGAAAAGTAGACGATCAACCATCCCGAATTTACTGAAAATCCTGGACCAAGATGCGTTAATTGTCCAAGAAATTCATGCCGGTCGGATGCAGGATCGAATGGTAACCGAACTCCTTTCCCTGTCGGAAGACGCCGACAGGTTGGCAATGGCGCAATTATTCAGAAATTTGAAGATGGGAGATGGACAGCAGAAAAAATTCTTCAGCCTTATCCGTGACATAGCCCTCCGGGAAGGGTTGTCGATCAGCTCATTTCTTCAAAAAACAACTATTATTGAGATCCTTGAGCATAAGATGATGAACATCCCGCAGAAAACACAGCATCTTGGGAGAATGCTCCAGCAAGCAAGTGCCCCCACAGCTGCGCTAGCCGAAGAGGCCTTTGCACTAGGAGTCAAAAGCCTGCGGCTGCCAACCAGCCATTCGATTGCCCACTCACCATTTTTTGAAAAAGATGAAGTCACCCTGTCAATTACTTTCAAAAATTTGGCCGAATGTGTCCTATACCTCAATCAACAACAAAATTAAGAGCATACAGAGTTACTGCTAGCGATAGCAAAGTTTACCCGATAGCATTATATCGTCACCAAGACGTTTATGGCTGAGATCTGTCAGATAAGGAGCAACCTCCCTATGCTGCACCTGATATCCGTCAATTAAGGGAACACCCTGATTGCCAGCAAAAATGGGTGCATAAAAAAGATGCGCGTAATCAAAAAGTTTTTCACTGAGAAACGCACCATGTACCGTTGCTCCCCCTTCAACAAGAAGGGAGCAAATATTTTCCTGTCCGAGTACTTTTAACAGGGAACGGAGATCCACACCTTTTCCCGCACGGGGAAGCGCCAGCAACCTGATCCCCATCTCCTGGAACGCCGCTTTTTTTGCACTTGGTGCATCTGTTGCACAAACTATCCAGGTTGGTGCCTGCGACTCAAGATGGTACACCCTGGAAGCAATCGAGGTTACCAGGTCGCTATCAAGAATAATTCTAATCGGATCTTTTGTTGAACCCCTTTCTAATCTGGTGGTAAGCGAAGGGTTATCGATCTCTACTGTTTTCCTGCCCACCAGAATGGCATCAACCGTATCGCGAAGTTTGTGCACCGCCCGTGCCGATTGCTCACCGGTAATCCAGCCACTTTGGCCGGCCTGGTAATTTAATCTGCCATCAAGGCTTACTCCGGCTTTCATTATCACCCAGGGGACACCTTCAGTGATGTGCTTGACAAACGGATAGTTCAGCGCCGCGCAGTCCTGTTCCAGAACACCACTGATCACCTCAATGCGGTTATTTCTTAAAAATTCTATACCACCGCCATTAACCAGAGGATTGGGATCAGTCATGCCGATAACCACTCTCGCCATTCCGGAATCCAGTATAGCCCGACTACAAGGAGGCGTTCTGCCGGTATGATTGCAGGGTTCAAGTGTTACATAAAGAGTTGCCCCCATCACTGAAGCAGAGGCGTTTCTTAGTGCATTTATTTCTGCATGCGGCGTTCCGGCTTTTTTATGATATCCTTTACCGAGTACCTGCCCGTCTTTGACAATCACCGCACCGACACAAGGATTTGGCGATGTGCGCCCCAAGCCTTTTGCAGCTTCTTTCAGGGCCAGACGCATAAACTGCTTATCCTGTTTTTCCTTCATTTAAACCTCTGGAATCAAGAAGTGTTTTGAGTTCATCCATAAACTCATTGACATCTTTAAATTGCCGATACACTGAGGCAAACCGCACATAAGCAACTTCATCGAGGAGCGGAAGCCCTTCCATGACCCATTCCCCCACTACCTGCGAAGGGATTTCTTTTGCCCCATAATCTTGCAGTTTATGTTCAATATTATCGGCGAATTCATCAATCTTATCACGACTGACCGAACGTTTCTCACAGGCTTTTTGCAGCCCGGCAACAAGCTTATGCCTATCCCATCCTTCTCTACGCCCATCTTTTTTAACCAGCACCGGCAACATAACTTCAAGTCTTTCATAGGTGGTGAATCGCTGATCACAAGCCAGGCACTCTCTTCTTCTTCTGGTGATTGTAGCATCTTTATTGAGACGCGAATCAATCACTCGATTGTCCAAATGCTCACAATACGGACATTTCATCGAACACCTCCCCACAAAACAGATATTGGGAACAAATTGTCAGAATTTTACAGCTCTGCAAGTGCCTGTCCCCGTTGATCTTTTATATTACATCACTAACCCACTACCCTGCCTAAAAAATGTGACGACAGAGCAAAGAGATATCCTTGGAAAACAGTACAGCCGATTTTGCTCTCCGGCAAAATCGGCTGTACGAAAGATCAACAATTGGTCTTTGCATGTTACTCACTAAATTTGGCAACCCGCTGCTGATGACGCCCTCCGGAAAATTCAGTGGCGAGCCAGGTCATGACCATCTGCAGTGCATTGTCTGTATCAAGCACCCTGGCACCAAGACAGAGAATATTGGCGTTATTATGTTGTCTGCTTAATTTTGCCGTAGGGACATCAAAGCAATTGGCTGCCCTGATGCGTCGGTGTCTGTTTGCCGCAATAGACATACCTATCCCCGTGCCACACACTAATATCCCTCTCTGACAATCGCCAGTCTGTATGCGCGATACCGCCTTTGCAGCATAATCCGGATAATCCACTGAATCAATGGACTCGCAACCGACATCAACGACATCACGGCCAGCCTCGAGAAGCTTTTTCTTGATGATTTCTTTCAACAGAAAACCGCCATGGTCGGCACCGACGACTATTTTCACATTTTCCTCCGCTTAGAGCAGATGAATCGAGCGTACTTCTCGCATTCACCCATCGAATTTTCTCATGGCAATGACCGCATTGGTGCCGCCAAAGCCAAAAGAATTGGATAGCGCCGCGCGAATGTTCATTTTCCGAGCCACTTTGGGAACGTAATCCAAATCACATTCCGGACTGGGATTTTCCAAGTTGATAGTCGGTGGAGCAATTTGATCTTGCAGAGACAACGCAGTAAAAACAGCCTCAATGCCTCCAGCAGCGCCAAGCATATGTCCGGTCATCGACTTGGTCGAACTGATAGCCAGCTTTTTAGCATGATCCTGAAACACAGCCTTTATGGCATGTGTTTCACACTTATCATTTAAGGGAGTAGAAGTGCCATGGGCATTAATGTAATCAATGTCCTCAGGAAGCAAATGAGCATCAGCCAGGGCCATTTTCATAGCCCGCATGCCACCCTCACCATCTTCCGGAGGCGCGGCGATATGATAAGCATCACTACTCAAACCATAGCCGCAGACTTCGGCGTATATCTTCGCCCCACGGGCAATTGCGTGCTCATATTCTTCCATGATCAACATACCAGCCCCCTCAGACATGACGAATCCGTCACGATCTCTATCAAAGGGCCGAGATGCATTTTTCGGGTCATCGTTTCGCGCAGACAATGCTTTCATTGCCGAGAAACCAGCCACGCCGAGACCACAAATAACAGCCTCAGTGCCACCGGCAACGATCATGTCGCATAACCCATATTTGATATGTCGATAGGCTTCTCCGACAGAGTGCGTTCCAGCCGCACAGGCTGTCGTTAAAGTAAGATTCGGTCCCTTGGAATTGATTGCCATAGAGATATGCCCTGAAGGCATATTGGGGATCACCATAGGAATGAAAAAAGGAGTAATCCTTTTAGGCCCCTTTTCAAGACAGACACTATGATATTTTTCAATGGTCGGTAAGCCACCCATGCCACAGCCGGTAATCACGCCTACTCTCGCACAGTTTTCTTCAGTTACCTCATACCCACTGTCCTGAACCGCCATCTGAGCCGCAACAAGACCATACTGTACAAAAAGATCCAGGTGTTTCACCACCTTTTTGTCAAAAAAATCCTCTGCCTGAAAATCTTTCACTTCCGCAGCAATTTTTACAGCGTAATCACTAGTATCAAATCGAGTTATCAGATCAATTCCACTGACCCCGGCACAGATATTCTGCCAACTCTTCTGGACACCGGAACCAAGAGGTGTAACTAAACCTACTCCTGTAACCACTACCCTTCGCTTCACAATAATTACTCCTTTTCGTTATTATTACTGTCACACCGTGTAAACGGGGGTATAAAAATTGCTGCTCTCTATTTTAAACCAGTGGCTATTTTAACTTTTTAACGTAATCGATAGCATCCTGAACAGTAGCGATTCCTTCAGCATCTTCATCAGGGATTTCAATATCGAACCCCTCTTCCATTGCCATTATCAGTTCGACTAGGTCAAGAGAATCAGCGCCAAGGTCATCAACAAATGAAGCTTTTGGCACAACTTTATCACTTTCAACGCTTAACTGCTCAACGATTATATCTATCATTTCCTGTTCAATTGCCATTATCTTACTCCCTTACTTGAAATTAGACATAGTTCAAAAAACCATGTACAATGATTTTACGTTACTATAAAGAATATATTTATCGGTACAACCTGTTACATATACATACCGCCATTGACATGCAGTGTTTGCCCAGTGATATAGCGCCCATCTTCGGATGCGAGATAGGCAACCGCTCCGGCAATATCCTCTGTTCTGCCAAACGCGGCAAGGGGAATTTCAGCTTTAATTTGTTGTTGCGTCTTTTCGTCCAGCATATTAGTCATTTCGGTCTCAATATAACCGGGGGCTACACTGTTAACTGTAATATTGCGCGAAGCATACTCCCGCGCCATCGACTTGGTAAGACCGATAAGTCCTGCTTTGGCCGCAGAGTAATTCACCTGCCCGGGGTTACCGGCAACTCCGGAAACCGATGAGATATTAATAATCCGCCCCCACTTTTTCTTCATCATCGCTCGCGATGCAGCTTTAGCGCAGAGAAATGCTCCTTTGAGGTTGGTATTTATAACCTCATCCCATTCGGATTCCTTCATTCTGGCCATCAGACCGTCTCTGGTAATCCCAGCATTATTTACCAGGATGTCAATTGATCCGGCTTCAATAATTATTTTTTTGCAGGCATCTTGCACTGCTTTGCCGTCAGCTACATCAAAGCCTATAATCTCGGATCTACCTCCTGCTTGTTGAGTAATCCGCTGCGTCTCTTCGGCTGCCGAGGACCGGCTGACATAGTTGATATAAACCAGAACTCCCATGGAAGCCAGACGAATACAGATAGCCCGACCTATGCCCCGGCTGCCGCCTGTTACCAAAGCGATTTTTCCTTCAAGGTTCATAATCTAACAGCGCTCCTCAATCTTTTTTATCAATTTAGGGATAATTTCAAATAAGTCACCTACTATCCCAAAATCAGCAACATTAAAAATTGAGGCATGCGCGTCCCGGTTAATTGCCACAATAGTTTCCGCCGACTGCATTCCAGCAACATGCTGCACCGCTCCTGAAATTCCACAGGCTATGTACAACTTCGGTGCCACTGTCTTGCCTGTCTGGCCCACCTGATGCGGATAGGGAATCCACCCGGCGTCAACCACGGCTCGTGATGCGGATACTTTTGCGCCCATCGTTTTGGCAAGTGCCCTTATCAGTTCAAAACCTTTGGCATTTTCCAGTCCACGGCCTCCCGAGATCAGAATATCAGCCTCCTGAATATTGACGCTGCCAGCATCCTCGACCACAGACTCAAGCACCTGCACCCGACTCTGCAACTGCTCTGCAGTTAAAACGACGTCAACGACAGCTCCCCTGCGAGCGCCATCAAACGGCAGCTGCTTCATCACTTTCGAGCGTACGGTTGCCATCTGCGGTCTGGTTGACTCACAAACGATGGTCGCCATGATATTGCCGCCAAACGCCGGACGGGTCTGCAGCAGTGCACCGTCCTCTTCACGGATCTCCAGTTTCGTACAGTCGGCAGTAAGCCCTGTGTTTACAAGCGTCGCCACCCCAGGGATAAATGATCTCCCAATAGCGGTGGCCCCTGCCAAAACTATTTCTGGCCGGTATTGCCTAATAACTGCAGCGGTTATTTCACTATAACAATCTTCTCTGAATTCTCGCAAAGCTTCATGTTCAGCAAGATAGACGACATCTGCTCCATGTCCAATAAGCAATTGGGCGGTCTCTGCTGTTTCATACCCAAGCAACAATGCGCAAAGCTGTACCCCCCGGCTGTCGGCAAGTTGTCGACCGATACCTAAAAGTTCAAGCGAAACGGGAGCGAGTTCCCCATGCCGATACTCGCAAAAGATTAGAACTCCTTGCCAGTCGGCCAGATCTTCCTGAACCTGCTTGTTTTCCACCTCGAGACTGAGTGCCTGGACCTCACAACTTTCCACACATGCACCGCACAGAGTACAGCTGTCGCCAACTACAGCCAAGCCATCCTTTATGGTTATAGCGCCAAAGGGGCAGTTCTCTTCGCAGATACCGCAACCGATACAAAGCTCTTTATTAACTTTCAACATATTTTCAATACCCCGCCCTGTCACAGATATGGTAGCAACTTATCAACAAGTTGATCGAGCTGTTCATCCAGTGTACCACTAAGAACCGATCTTCCACCCCGGGCTTCGGGTGGGAAAACCTTAACAACCTTGGTGGGAGAACCGGGCAGGCCGATACATGTAGGATCGGCGCCTATATCTGCGGCACTTAACTGGAGAATTTCAGCCTTTTTCGCCTTCATTTTTCCTTTGAGAGAAGGTACACGAGGATCGTTAATATTTTTGACCACGGTCAGGAGTGCAGGATAATCAACAGCAACCACATCATAGCCTTCATCCATCATCCTTTCAACAATGAGCCCTTTATCGCTTATTTCTCGTATTTTTTGTACACAGGTAAGATAGGGTATACCAAGGCGAGTGGCTAAGCCCGGACCTACCTGGGCGGTATCGCCATCAATGGCTTGCTTACCGCATAAAATCAGATCAAAGGCCCCAATTTTGTTAACAGCATGTTCAAGGGTATACGATGTCGCCCAGGTATCAGCACCGGCAAAAGATCTGTCAGAAACAAGGACTACGCTATCGGCTCCACAACTAATCGCCTGCCTGAGTATTTCTTCAGCTTGCGGTGGTCCCATAGTCACCACGACAACCTCGCCTCCATTTTTTTCTTTGAGGCGAACAGCTTCTTCGAGGGCATGTTGATCATACGGATTCATGATCGACTGCACCCCTTCTCTGGCAAGCGTATTGGTAACAGGATCAAGACGCACGTCACTCGCATCCGGAACCTGTTTAACACATACGATAATTTTCATGCAACAACCTGTAGTTATAAAAATAGCACTATCCGATAGCACCGCGATCATCTTGCAATGAGATGTTTTTCGAGTTTGTCAACATCTGTATTCAGCTGCTTATGTTCCGATCTGCGGCAGTGAGGAAACAATCAAGAGTATTCTTTATTTAATTCCTGACCGATGACATTGCGCTGAATTTGATTAGTTCCTTCATAAATCTGGAGGATTTTGGCGTCTCTCATCATCTTCTCGGCCGGATATTCGCACATATAGCCATAGCCACCCATGACCTGTACAGCGTCAGTTGCCACCTTCATAGCCACATCAGTTGCATACGTTTTACACATCGCCGATGCCTTGGACATATCTTTTGGATGCGCTTGAATATGTTTTGCCGCAGCGTAGACAAGAGCACGAGCCGATTCAATACCTATCGCCATATCAGCTAACATATGCTGGACTGCTTGAAAAGCAATAATTGGTTTGCCGAACTGTTGACGTTGCTTGGCATATTTGACCGCCTCATCGAGTGCTCCCTGAGCCAGTCCCACTCCAAGAGCGGCGATTCCAGGCCTGGAAAGATCCAGTGTCTTCATAACGGTGATAAAACCGGTTCCGGCACGACCAATCAGCCGATCTTTTGGAATACGACAATCTTTAAAAATAAGCTCGGTGGTAGACGATGCCCTGATGCCCATTTTCTTTTCCTTTGGACCACAGGAAAAACCAGGATCTCCTTCTTCCACAACAAACAGAGATGCACCCCGCGGGCCGCGACTCCGGTCGGTAATAGCCACGACCGTATAAATCTGCGCCTCGCCACCATTGGTGATCCACTGCTTTGTGCCATTCAGCACCCACTCTTCGCCATCGAGTACTGCAGTGGTCTGAATACCGGACGCATCTGAGCCGGCATTAGCCTCAGTCAGACCAAAAGCCCCAAATTTTTTACCGGTTGCGACTTCGGGCAAATACTTCTGCTTCATCTCCTCAGAGCCTGCAATAATAATAGGGTAGACACCAAGAAAATTCGCGGCAAATGCTGTGCCAACACCAATGCATCCGCGCCCAAGTTGCTCAACCGTAAGCGCAATCTCCAGACAACCGCCACCAAAACCACCATATGCCTCAGGGATCGGCACGCCAAAAAGATCAGCCTGAGCCATTTCATTAAGAATCTGCCGAGGAAATTCATGTTTTTCATCGAGTTCTGCGCGGCTTGGTATTATTCGCTCGTCAGTGATCTGCCTGGTGATATCGACAATCATCTGCTGTTCTTCGGATAAGAAATAATCCATTCTCATATCTCCTGTTTACCACTTGATCAGGGTTGCTCCCCAAGTAAGACCACCACCAAAGGAACAGAACAAAATTATGTCGCCTTGAGCAATTAAACCGAGGTTATTGGCTTCATCCAGGGCGATTGGGATTGATGCAGCGGATGTATTACCATACTTGGAAACGTTTATAAATACTTTACTCTGTGGGATATCAAGCCTATCAATCAACTTATTGAGAATACGCATATTGGCTTGATGCGGAATAACAAGACTGATTGATTCTTTATCGACCTTCTCCTTGAGCAGAACCCTGTTTACCGCATCTTCCATAGCTCGAACTGCATGTTTAAAAACTTCCCGTCCTTCCATCTGGATATAAGCACCATTGTTTCCTTTGACAATCAGATCTGGATTGGAGCTTTCAGGGGCATGCATATAGAGCAATTTCCACAAACTTCCATCGGAATGCATACTCGAGCCAATGACACCACGATCGCTGTCGGAATACCCGAAAATTGCTGCTCCGGCTCCGTCTCCAAAAAGAATACAGGTATTTCTATCCGCCCAGTTCAGGCGGCCGGAGAGGGTTTCTGCACCAATCACCAGTATTTTCATACTGTGATCATCCCGGATATATTTATCGGCCAGATCCAGCCCGTAAAGAAATCCAGAGCAGGCGGCATTCAAATCAAAAGCAAAGGCATTCGTTGCACCAAGTTCCGTTTGAACGTAGCAGGCACTGGACGGCATAAGCATGTGGGAGCTTATTGTTCCCACAACGATGAGATCAAGCTCCTTGGCGTCTATACCTGCAGCCACAAGGGCCTTTTCAGCCGCCATCGTTGCCAGCTGATAGGTTTTTTCTCCCTTACCGCCGATACATCTCGTTTCAATACCGGTCCTGCTTTGTATCCAATCGGCATTCGTATCAACGATCGATTCGAGTTCGGCATTGGTAAGAACTCTTTTCGGTAAACATGAACCGGTTCCCAAGACAACAGTACCCATCACTTCTCCAGATTGTCGACATTGCGTTCGACGGAATTACTGGTGCCAAGGCTTTCCAGAATATCTTTATTGATGTTTCCTCTGGCCATTTTTTCAGCTTCCAGAATAGCATTTTTAATAGCGTGCGAACTTGATTTTCCATGACAGATTATACCAATGCCATCAATACCAAGAAGCGGAGCACCACCATACTCCGCATAATCGACACGCTTTTTAAAAGACTTGAAGGCATGCCTTGCCAAAAGATAGCCAATTTTAGCCAGAAACGATTTGCAAATTTCGTCTCTCAGCATTTGCATGGCAGCCTCGGCAAGCCCCTCACTGACCTTAAGACAGACGTTGCCGACAAAACCGTCACAGACAATTACATCGACATCACCCTGGAAAACATCGCGTCCCTCGACGTTGCCAATGAAATTCAGTGCACTTTTTTCTAAGAGAGGATAGGTCTCTTTTATCAGGGTGTTGCCTTTGCCGGTTTCTTCTCCGATGGATAACAGTCCCACCCGCGGATTTTGCACACCGTTGATACGAGAAAAGGCCGAGGCCATTATACCGAATTGAAAAAGATGCTGCGGACGGCAATCAACATTTGCCCCTATATCCATCAGCACCACCGGTTTTTTGAGAGTCGGAAAAATCGACGCAATACCTGGACGGGAAATCCCCTCTAATCGACCGAGCTTGCGAGAAGCCGCAGCCAAAGTTGCTCCAGAATTACCAGCACTTACAACAGCATCGGCCTCCCCACTACGAACGAGGCCAAAGGCAACCATTATCGAGGCGTCTTTTTTCTTCCGAATTGCATCAACAGGATGTTCATTCATATCAATAACTTGCGATGAATGAACAATTTCGATGAGCTTCGCTGTCTTGCGATCAGGAGCCAGGATCTCGAGATGTTTACTGAGTTGACTCTCGTCTCCTACCAGAGTTACACGCAGGTCCTTCTGTCTGACAGCAAGAAGAGCCCCGGCAATCAACTCCTCTGAGCCATAGTCTCCTCCCATGGCATCCAGGGCTATTTGCACACTCCTCTCCTATTCTACTGCAGTATCAAGAGAGTAAACTGTTCTCCCTTTATACTTACCACAACCGCCGCAGAGTCGATGCGGTTGCTTAGGTTCACCGCAGTCTGGACAAAGTGAAAGCCCCGGTGCAGTCAAGAAATCATGGGACCGTCTTTTCCGGGTACGGGAATGGGAATGTCTTCTTTTGGGTAAGGCCATTGTATCCTCCAAATCAGGTATGTATCATACCTTTGTATTAATATTATTACTTGTTGGTGAGCTTTTTTAAAATAGCGAACGTTGAACCAAACCCTTCAGAAGGGCACTGACAAACCTCACTATTCAGCACAACCCCACATCCTGCGCAGATACCTTTACAATCTTCATCACAGAGCGTCTTCAAAGGAAAAGCCAAATAGGCCTGCTCCCGCAAGATCTCGTCTACATCAATTCCCGGGACATTGAGAGAAAGAGTGATAGCATCTTTTTCACTACACTCAACATCGCTCGAATCAAGGAGCTGTTCTTTACTGGTTGTAACCAGGTATTCAAATTCACAATACAATGCTTCTTTTACCTCTTCACGGCACCTGTCACAGGCAGCCAATCGCAGTCCTTCCAGACTACCTTTGAGCAGCACTGTCTGTTTATCGCGCCTGGAAACACTGATACGAGCTGTAGCAGCGAGGAGAAAGTTATCATTCTCTGGTTGGAACCAGCTTGTGTCACAAATTGTATAGTGATGAAGTTTCCACGTGATGTCTTCAAAAAGCAGTATCATAAAACAAAAAACTCGATTTTGATATGCGATGATTCGAAAAATAAAAGAAAGGACAAGTAATCAATTTATCTCAGAATGGCTAGAAAAAAAACATCACATCAGAAGAATTAAATCCGACGAGAAGGAATTACTAACGTAATATCAAGACATTAACAAGAATACTGGACCTTAAAAAAAATAACCTTCGCTGCGTTAGAGAACTTGAACCAATCGTTCAGAGTTTTTTTCCAACCGCAAGGACACTCTATTTAATAACCATTTCAATAACTTGATTGCAACAACAGGAGTATCATCAACCAGTTTATCGAACGATTCGTGGGACAGGGCAAGCAGTTCAGAATCTTTTACCATCGTAAGGGTGGCTCCACGACTGGCGCCAGCAAAGAGCCCCTTTTCACCAATTGGAGCGCCAGGATCAAGGAGAGCAACGACTTGAGTTCTTTCCCCAAAACCCGTTTTATTTTGCACGGCAATCCGTCCTGACACAAGAAAATACAAACACTCAGCCAGATCACCTTTCTGGAACAACTCAGCGCCGGCGTCATATGAGACTTTTTCCATGAGCGCTAGCAATGTTTCAGCCTCTGTTTTTTCAAGAAAGTTAAAACAACACGTTTGCAACGCAGTACTATAATCAACCATATGCAGGCCTACTGCACATCGACAAAAAAGGAACGGTTTTTTTCTTGTAATACCTTAACAAGGCCCTCATATTTTTCTGTACGCAGTATTGATTTAAATTGCTCCTGATAATTTCTCACCAGACTGATTCCTTCGATGTTAATATCGTAAACCATCCAACCCGAATCAGTTCTTCTCATAATGTAATACACTGGCAACTTTGCAGCACCATTTTCGATAAGAGTCGTTACCTGAGCCCTGTCATCTTTCACTGTTTCAGCAACGAATTCAGGAGCCTTTCCAGAATAACCTTCAAGTTTACCAATGTATACATTTTCCAGCAATTTGGTCATAAGCGCAGTAAAATTATCTTTTTCCTGGTCATCAATCATCCGCCAGGTCCTGCCGAGCACACGCTCTGACATTTCTCTGAAATCAAAACCACGTTTGATATTTGTCATGATCTTTTTTCGTCGCTCGACCAAATGCTCGTTGCCCTTCAAACTTGGATCTCTCAATACTGCCGTCAAATCATTGAGAACAGGCTTGAGAGTCGCGGAAGGCCCCATCTCTTCCGCCCGGATCGCCCCAACCGAAAGACCACACAGGACAATAAACAGTAATAGTATCTTTTGCATTTTTTATCTCAACAGCTCAAATTTTTATAAAGGGAAGCGAAAATCACTATTTAAATTTTTTATTTTTGTTTTGCACTGCCAAAAGCGAATTTACTTATAAGAGATTCTATATCCAATGATGACTCGGTATCAACGATCATTCCACCAGGCTTAAAAAGTTCCTCATCACCCCCAAGGCTCAACTGGATATACTTATCGCCAATTATTCCCTGGGATTTAACGGAAGCCATTGAATCTTTTGGTACTTCCACGCTGTTATCTATCTGCAGAGACAACACAGCATACGCGTCTTTACCGAGTTCGATTGCAGTCACCTCACCCACAACGACACCAGCGATTTGTACAGATGCACCTTTCTTTACTCCGGCAACATTGTTAAATTCAGCCTTGATAACGTACGTCTTGCCGGCGGTTAAAAAAGAAACCTCGCCTAACTGCAGGGCCAGATAACCAAAGGCGGCAAAACCAATGATTATGAACAGCCCAACAACCATCTCTAAAGTATTATTTTTCATCATTGATAGTCTCGCAAAAGCTTAAATTTTCAAGATGGAAGCCATCACTCTTCCACCAGGCGACTCTGATAGATGTCTCCCATGGTTGTGCGAACAAATTCCTGAATATACTCTTTTTCGGACCACTGAATTTCCTCCGGGCTGTCAAACACATCCATCTTCCCCTTGTTCAACATAATAACCTGATCAGCCAGGTTGAAAATCTTCGGTACGTCATGACTGACAATCACCGAAGTAAAGCCGAATTCGGCCTGTGTTCTGGCAAAGAGGTGATATATTTCATTACTCATGACCGGATCAAGTCCGGTGGTTGGCTCATCAAAAAGCATGATCGAAGGCTTAAGTTGCATGGCACGAGCCAATCCCACCCTCTTTTTCATGCCGCCACTTAACTGTGCCGGATATTTTTCTTCATGCCCGGTAAGCTCGAATTGAGCAAGTGTCGCAGCGACCTGTTCCCTAATCTGTGCTTCGCTCTTATCGGTTAGTTCTCTCAGCGGTAGAGCAACGTTTTCAAAAACGCTCAGCGAATCAAAAAGTGCCGACCCCTGAAACAACACCCCGAATTGAGTACGAAGCTGCTCAAGATCCGCCCCTCTTGCCCCGATGATATTTTTATCATGGACAAAGATTTGTCCGGAATCAACATGCAGAAGACCAAGGACAAGCTTCAGGGTGACACTTTTTCCCTGACCGCTCCCGCCGACAATTACTGTCGTTTTCCCGACCGGAATTGAAAAATCCACCCCATCAAGAACATACTGAACGCCGCCGTCTCTTTTGGCAAAACTCTTCACGACATTTCTAAATTCAATAGCAGCTTTCATATTACAAGAGCACCGCTGTCAAAAGATAATCGAAGACAAGAACAGATATAGAGGAATAGACCACCGCCTGCGTGGTGACACGGCTGACACTTTCCGCCCCGAAACCTGCACCTCGTATTTCTCGGACAAAAAAACCCCGACCCGAGCAGATCCAGACGACCAGCAGGCCGAAAACAAAGGATTTGATAATTCCCACCCTGATATCATGATTGGTAACACTCGTCGTCATGCCTTCTATAAAACTGCCCGGGCTGACACCCATCATTTTCACTCCTGCCAGATAGCCTCCGAAAATGCCTACCACATCAAAGACCGCAGTCAATAGGGGCATTGCAATGAGCATTGCAAGAAATTTCGGTGTAATAAAATACCTGAAAGGATCAATGGCCATACAGTCCAAGGCATCAATTTGTTCGGAAATCCGCATTATACCTATCTCAGCACACATTGCGGATCCGGCGCGTCCTGCAACCATCAGAGCTGTCAGCACGGGTCCGAGTTCCATAATAAGAGTGAGAGAGACAGCCGACCCAAGCATCCCCTCTGCACCGAATTTATTCAGTGAATAGTAACCCTGAAGTCCCAATACCATCCCGGTAGATAAGGCGGTAAAAAAAATCACCACGAGAGATCCGGCACCGATAAAGTGGACCTGACGCACCAGCTCCAAGAACCTAAAAGGCCGCCTGAACGTTCCTCGAATCGATTTCAGAAAAAAAATCGCCATTCGCCCGAGATCATACAGTCCGGTATCGCCGAGTCGTACCAGTGAATTACTTTTCATGAACTTGCGTCTCTAAATATGAGAGAGTTGTAAATACAATTAGTGGACTTTTTTATTATAAACCCGGTATACGGGTGATAAGCCTGAACTTTTTAAATACCCCTTGAGGGGGTGGATAAGTGCCTTCTTTGTAAAAAAGAGTCATTAATGCTGAAAACACTCTCCGTTTTCTTGTTTCTTATGACAGACTTATATGAGTAAGCCACTTATCCCGCCCAAAAGCTTTGCGGGATTCTTTTCAATGCCCCCTGCATCAGGGGGGGGGATTCTCTACAGTACCCTTTGGTTTCCTTCACGAAA
>RCMY010000119.1_pt1 | contig 71951 bp, 59 predicted proteins | sample 2041341 | NCBI WGS metagenome assembly RCMY01 (sample SAMN09708234, study PRJNA481090) | Marine sediment metagenome, whole genome shotgun sequencing project. | reverse complement strand
AAAATTCTGACATGGCAAAATCCTGAGCAACTTTTTGTTGCTCAGGTACTTAAAAAGTTTAATTTATAATAGTGTTGCGGAATTAAGGTCATTCAAATATTCATAATAGCGAATTGATTCAACACATTATTATTTTTTTAACTCTTCAATTGTTTTTATATTTCATTACTAAGAACTAGTTTTTATCCCCTAGATTTGTATTTGACTTTAAAAATAGTTAAAAACGCCTAATTATATTATTTTTCTAATTATCACACATCCTTTTTTGTTTTTTATATATATCTTTGCTGCAAGTTATTACTTTCTGAACAACATTATTCGTTGCTGGATGTGATGACGGTCAATTTCAAGATTGTGATAAACAATATAAATAATATAGGAGGACGTTTATGTTAAACAAAGAAATTGAAAAAGCTCTTAACGAACAAGTCAACGTAGAGATGTGGTCAGCTTATTTGTACTTATCTATGGCTGCTTATTGTCATTCCATTCGCTATACAGGTATGGGAAGTTGGTTTGAAGTCCAGTTTAAAGAAGAACAAGACCATGCTAAAATTTTATTCAATTATATCATCCGTCGTGATGGTAGAGTTGAACTTGAAAGCTTGGACAGTGTTCCAAAAGAATGGAAATCTTTACATGACATCTTTGAGAGTACATTAAAGCATGAGCAGGAAATTACTGCTAAGATTAACAATTTAGTGTCTTTAGCTAAGGCAAACAAAGACTATGCTACAGAAAGTCTGCTGCAATGGTTCATTGATGAGCAAGTAGAAGAAGAGGATAATGCACGAGACATTATAGACAAACTTGATATGATTAAGGATAATGGTTTCGGTATTTATATGTTGGATAAAGAACTTGCAGCAAGAACTTATACGCAGGCTGCTCCACTAGCCAACTCTGTTTTATAGAAAAAATAGAACGCTTTAGAAGATTATACTGTATCGTTTTATCAGTAAAAAGAAAATAAATAAATTGCTAAGCTTTGATTTCATTCAATGAAACGGGGCTTAGCAATTTTTTATTAATATATAATTGTCTTTACTTTATTTTGGATTTATACTAATTTTATATCCCACAGTCAACATTACATAGCTAGGAATACTGTTATAGAATGTTTCCGTGCGGCCTTGTCCATTGACAACGAATGAATGATTTGATATTTTCTGTAACAGGTCATACCCTGTCACACGGAGATCAAGTTTGTTTTTTACAAAACTTCGAGACAAAGACATGTTCCATATTAAATAGTTGTTATTGGCAGCGCTTTCACTGTAGCCTCTGCGTGAATACATCTTCAAGTCTGTAGAAATTCCGATATTAAGAGGCAATACATAAGTGGCTGTCATACCATAATTAAAATCAAATACATTCATTGTAGAGAAGTTATTGCTAAGACTAACGGAATTGTGCCATTCCATATTGCCTAGCAATGCAGCACGAAACTTATTCTTCTGCATCGTAAGCTTCAGCCCATCTGTAACATAGATATTGTTTACCTTGCTAATCTGGTAATCATCACTTCCTGCAAGCGTTACAAAGTCTACATTGCGATTGAAGTTAAAACTGGCATTATTCTCCAGGTTCCATAATCTATCCTTGTCAAGTGCCATTGAGAATCCATTACTTACAGAACCGGTCCAATTGCCATTTATATTACGTGGCTGATAAGTATATACTCCATTTGACTGATTATATGTGACGGCATTTCCAATAAGATTTCTGTCTATCCTAAAATCAGCTGCTACATTGTATTGAGCCTGCATACTTGCAATTCTGTTGCAGAATCCCAAATGGAATACATGACTTAATGAATTTTTCAAGTCGTTGTTTCCGCAATACCTTGCGAGCGGATCAGTTGTATCTGTAACATTTATTTTCTTTATCAATTCTGGTGTATTTATTTCTGTACCATAACTCATATCAAGTCCCATTCCCTTAGGTGTAGAATAGTTGAATGATACCGAAGGAGTAAACAACCAATTGCGATTAAACGCCATTGTGTCTAGACTAGCTTTCTGGTAGCGCAGCTTTTCATACTTATTAATGATGTTAACATTGAAGTCAAATCTCATCTTACTTTCCTTGTCATCCTTGTCATAGAATACATGAAAGAGACCTGAATGTTCACGTGAATGATACCATGTGTAGTTACTATTACCATAGTCTAGAGCTGCCAAAAGCGAATCTCTTGTCGAAGGAAGATCACCTATATGGTGACTCTTTGACCAGCCATCCAACCAGTCGAGTCTATATTTATCATGTATCTCATGCCTGTACCGCTGCTCATACTCATATCCCATAGCAAAGTTCCATTTATTTAGTAGATGAATATTGTAACTACCCCATGCTTTGTATCTAAAATGAGTTGTAAGTTCCTTACTATACTGATTCTGCAGATCATCATGGTTTTGATCCATATATCTAATCTGATAGTCATTGAATACGGTACTTTTCTCTTTAGTATATGTGGCATCCATGTTCACATCAAAACTGTCTCCCCAAGGTAGTTTTTTGGACGTACCGAGTACTTGCCATAGTGAGGAATAATATCCATGTCCATGCTTATCTTTTAGCATACTATTTACCATTGTGGTATCAATGGGTTGCAACTCCGATTTAAATATCCTGTCTATCAAACTCTCTGCGCCTTCATAGTCATGAAACGGACTCTTATCAAAAGTAATCGAACGTTGTGTAGATTTTGAACTACCATTACTATATTCCCATCCTGTACTTGAAGTTATATAAAAAGGTTTTGATATAGTAAGTTCATTGTCTATATAAGAATATACTCCATGAGCTTTCTGATTATGAGATAAAACCACATAGTTTTCCTTTGTTGGCAGAAATGTAGAGGCTACAGTTCTTGTTTTATAATCACCATTATTCCATATTACTTCTCCGGAGAAATCATTCTTAACAGTTTCATCTTTATTTGCAGAAAAGACGTCCATCCCAAGGACCCTTCGAGAAAACACACCATTATTCGCTGTGCGGGGATCCTGTTCGCCATCAGACCCGGGATAGTAATATTGATTCATGTTATTCAAATTGCCAAATAAAGAAAGGCGTGAATGTGGCGTGTCTCTCAGTCCAAACATTCTACCAGTATATCTATTATGTGTTCCGCATCCTCCCTCAGCATTAGCAATGTAGCCCTTAGAATATTCCTTTTTAAGTTTGACATCCATCACAAACTCTTTTCGCTCATTATTATATCCAAGATATTTACTGTGATCAGTAGTCTTATCATAAAAGCTCACATTCTTAACAGTGTATGCAGGAAAATTCTTCAAGGCCAACTGTCTGTCTTTTTAAAATAACTTTTCACCCTGCAACAACAAATTATCCACCTTCTTTCCATTAAGAAAAATCTCTCCGCTATCAGTTAGTTTAACTCCTGGAAGTTGTCGAATGAGTTCGTCAAGCATTGAACCATTTGGAAGATTGAATGCATCTGCATTATACACAACAGTATCATTCTTGAATACTATCTTAACCCTTGTAGCCTTCACCACAACGTCTTTCAAGTCCTTGCCTTGCAAAGTCTTGATCTTGCGCTTCATATAATGAAAGGGTGCTTCAAAAGACTCATTTCGTCCCAAATATTTCACATCATACTTAATATAACATGTTTCATAATCGGGATATTCAGCCTTGATAATATATTTTTTAGGTTCAGCTGGTATGCTAAACTTATAATAAGAGTCCATGTAGCTTTTGTCTTCATTATAGTATTGAACTTTCTGGCTATCAATTGGCACTTTGTTTTCGTCAAGAAGAGTGATTTTCACGTTCTTAATTCCACCATTTGTGAATGCATCTTTTACATGTCCCCAAAGTAGTATTGTTCTGTTATTAGACAGCATTGGCATTGCTGCTAGTAGTATTAGTACAATAAGTAATGTTCTTCTTTTTTCCATTATATTCTATAATATTATTGTTTCTTTGTGGATTACATTATCAACGATATAATATGATATCTAGTCATATAACACAACATGCCCACTATCGTCTTTCCATTTTACGACCAGCTCATAATAAAAGGCTATTATTATATAATAATGTATGTCTTTCAATATTTACAATAGTCAGCATTTTATACATACTCATAAATGATTTGATTCTAGTCTCTATTAACAAACTGCTCTATTTTATTACAGTCATCTCCATTTCATTATTTACAACAAAGAATATCGTAACAACACAAATGAAAAAAAGAAAGCTTAGACTCTTTTCATATATACTTATGGTATTATTTCTTACTGCAAATGTACAAAAAATACAGATAAATAATTTGAATAAGATTAGTTTTAACATTTACATTTTATACACATTTAGCTTATATAATTGATAATGAGTGATATACAGAAGATATATAAGTTTGGCGTGATTATTATTTTATCATTTCTCTGTCGAAGTTTAGCAAAGCATCATTAATAGATACTATTGCTATCCCCTATGAATCATCCTTGCAAGAGTTGCTAAACTTCATTCATGGAAATTATGAAATATACAAGATTCTTAACAGCCCATTGATACAGAATGTGGCACAAGTACTTTATCAATATAATAGATTCGGAAATAAAAGAACTTGCTTAAGACAGACACGATTGTTTAAAACCATATAAAAACAAAAAAGCCAAGCAGTAAAACTACTTAGCTTTTTGGGTGGAAGGTGGGACTCGAACCCACGACATTCAGAACCACAATCTGACGCTCTAACCAACTGAACTACGTCCACCATTTTGAAGTACTTCGCTATTGTTGTTTAGCGGGTGCAAAGGTAAGAGAAAAAAATGTTACTGCCAAATTTTTCTCTTACTTTTTTTATAAAATTTATTTTGCAGGTCCAACAGGTGCTTTTGGAGCTACTGGAGCAGCCTTCTGTGCACCGGCAGGTGCAGTCTGCTGACTTGCGCCAAAGCCTTGTGTATTTGTTGGATTTGTTGTCTGATTTTGTGTTGCGCTGTTTTCCATAACACTTTGCTCTGTTGTAGCCTGTGGTGCGACATAAGCACATGCAACACTAAGAACAACCATTGCAATAGCCAAAGTCCATGTTGCTTTCTCTACAACATCAGTAGTTTTACGTACACCCATAATGGCATTAGAAGATGAGAAGTTTGATGCCAAACCACCACCTTTAGATTCTTGGATAAGTACTACAAATATCATGAAAATAGCTGCAAGTACTATCAAACTTACGAATAATGTGTAAATCATTTCCTTATTTTTTATTTTTATTATTTATTATCAATTTGTCTAAGAAACGTATTTGGTCTGCAAAGTAAGCATTTTTTTTTGGAATATTCAAATTTAAACGCTTAATTATTTCCAAAGCCTTCTCATAGCGACCTTGTTTTATATAAATTCTTGCCAATGTTTCTGTGAAATAACATTCCTCCCCATCCTTTTCTTCCTCCTGTTTTTCAACTTCTTTATTTGTTTTGTTGCCAGAAGTTTCCAAATCAAATGTCTGATAGCTATCAGATAAGTTTGTCTCTTCCTTCAGCTTAAAGCCTCCATCTTCAATAAAGCTATTGATAAGGTCGGTTGTACGATCAGCATTTGAACAGTCAGTGCTATTAACTTTACTACCACTTTCTGCAACTGGCTCAGTTTTATTTTCATCATCTTCTATATCAAGAAGATAAGAAACATAGTCAATAGCTGCATCTGCAAGTGTTGGCTTTCTCTTTTCCTTAACAGGTTCTGTCTCTGAATCTTTAGGAATAGAACCTAAGAAGCTATCAATAAGTGTTGTTGTGCGATCACCATTATCTTTCTCGCTATCTTTTTCTTTAGTGTTAACTCGCTGTTCGTTCCTATATTTATAATGTGCAGCCTCAATCATATTAAATATGACTCGACGATCACTGATACATATTGCCGTGCGTCTCAATTCTTCATCAAAAGACGGATCATGCAGTATATATAGATTTTGCAACAACAAGATGCGTGCAGTCTGATAGTATGGATGGAGCGCAATAAGACTTCGAAGATCGTAAAGAGTCTCCTTGTCCATATATTCTGGATGTTTTATAAGGCGTGTTAGGTCCATAGATTACCAATTGGCTACAGTTGCATTAAATATCTGGTCAGAAATATCTTTTACCATTTGGGTAACAAGTTCTTCCTGAACCGAATTTAGATTTTTTGTTGTTTCGTATGTTGATGTTGCAGTAAACTGCTTTTCAAAATCATTGCTATGATTAGCATTATTTGTGAATCTCACGTTTACAGTCATAGATAATTCTGTCTGTGCAGAATATCCCTGACTAGATACAGACTTATTTCTTTGAGTGTATTGTGTTATTTCACCTTCTATTTTCATATCGCCATTACGTTTCACCTGAGAAAGATGCGTGTGATTGGCAAATTCATCTTTTAATGTATTGTTGAACAGTGGTCCCATAGGTCCCCATACATAGCTAGAACGTATTGGGAAATCTGCAATCTGTATTGTCTTTGTCTTAGTGTAGTCAATACTTGCACCGTTGAACTTGTAGCTGATGCTGCATGACGACAACAACATGGTAACACAACATACACAAAGCAATATTGCCATGCGATATCTTGCAGATGCCATGTTATTTAATTTACTATATATAATCTTTCTTCTCATATTATTCAGCTAGTTCACTGTTCCAAATAAGGTTTACAAGTTCGGAATATTATTCCTTTTCGAGTCCGTATTGCTTGATTCTTCTATAAAGAGTGCGGTCTGAAATACCGAGTTCCTGAGCAGCTTTCTTTCTGTTTCCTCCGTTACGTTCAAGAGCCTTTTCTACCATCTGACGTCCCAAATCATTAAGATTAAGATTTCCAGGCTCATTGATTTCTTCGGCAATGGCATCATAAGCAGGAGAAGCACTAACCGAAGGAGATTTCAATATTGAGTATTGCTGTGCATCATCTGGTGTCACAATTGGCTGTCGCTCTGCTGCTACTGGAAACTGTCTTCCCTGAAAGCCCTGAGCACCCGACAAAGCGCGCTCTTCATCCAACTGCTTACGCAGACTATTCATATCACGCCTAAGATCGCTTACGTTTCCACGTAGTTCATATAGTATCTTATATAGAATCTCACGCTCTATCTCGTATGAATGTTCACCCGGCTTACTGATTGTGGCAAGCTGTGTACTTTCAGCATCCTGTGGGATAAACTGTAACAGTTGTTGTGCACTTATGTCACGCTGTTCACTCAATACAGACATCTGCTCTGTGATATTCTTGAGCTGTCTCACGTTTCCCGGCCACTTATATTTCAGCAAAATATTCTTTGCATCATCATTAAGCGTTATCTTTGGCAAACGATATTTATCAGCCATTTGCATTGCAAAGAGCCTGAAAAGAAGTATAATATCATTTCCACGGTCACGCAATGGCGGAATCTGTATTGGAATAGTGTTCAAACGATAATACAAATCTTCACGAAAGCGACCTTCACTGATAGCCTTCTGCATATTCACATTAGTAGCAGCAACGATGCGTACGTCAGTCTTTAATATCTTTTGTCCACCTACACGAATATATTCTCCTGTCTCTAGCACGCGTAATAAGCGTGCCTGTGTGGCAAGAGGCAACTCGCCTACTTCATCAAGAAATATAGTGCCTTTGTTAACCGTTCCAAAATAACCGTCACTTTCACCTATTGCACCAGTAAAAGATCCTTTCTCGTGTCCGAAAAGTTCGCTATCTATAGTTCCTTCAGGTATAGAACCACAGTTGATAGCGAAATATTTTTCTCTTCGGCGTGGAGAATTATCGTGGATTACGCGTGGAATAATTTCTTTTCCCACACCACTTTCTCCTACAATAAGCACAGATAGGTCTGTAGGTGACACCTGAAGGGCGACATCTAAAGCTCTGTTAAGTGCATCACAGTTGCCTACGATGTTATAACGCTGTTTTATTTTTTGTAGTTCTGATGTATTCATTGGGTGACAAAATTACATAATTTCTTCGTAAATACTGCAATTTTGGCAGATTTTTATGAGTCTTTAGGCTTTGGTTTATCCAATTTAATCAACAGAAGTCCTATACCTGTCCATATAAGTTCTCGTAGGCGTACTATCAATGCTACGAAAATACCTGCACTAGCTGATATTCCAAGTCCTGTTGTTGCCATAAGGAAACCTCCCTCTCGTCCTCCCAATTGTAGCGGAATAAAGAATAGAAGATTTGCAAACAGACTCGTGAAAGCCAATATAAGAATACATTGCAGATAGTTTACATCTGGCAGCAGCACAAGAAGGACGAAATATAATTCCAATGCAGAACATACTCTACATGCTAATTCTAACAACACAGCAGAAACAAATATCTTTGGATTTTGTTTATGCAATGAAGCTATTTGCTGGTCTATTGTATCGAGTTGTTCCTTATGACTCTCTACAAAATTCTGTGCCCATTTCTTCATGAATGGGAGATGGCGCATAATATTCATCATACGTTTTGCGAGTCCCTTGCGATAGCCAGACATAAAAAACCATATTCCTAACAGACAGAAAGCACCTATCAATGATAGAAGTAGCCCCATAAGCACCGTTAAGTTCTGAGTCAGGATATACAAGAATATTGAAAGAAACCAGAACCACAGATGACTAAAAATATGTGTCATCGCATATAATATAACCGACGAAGAAGCTCTTTCTGTTCCTATCTTTGGAGCAAGTGTCATTATTCGGTATGGTTCTCCCCCCATAAGTCCACCAGGAGTAGCATAATTCAAAGCAAATCCCGAAACAGTAATCTTATATAGCCAACCAAAGCTGATGCGTTTATGCTCAGGCTTCGCTTCTTGCGAATTTATAATGATATACCATGCAGATGTGTTAAAAAAATAAAGGAATAACCACAAAGCTAAAACTGCAAAAAACCAATATCCGGCATGACGCAATCCATTCCACACTTGTTGGAAATCAAGCTGCGTTATCATTATCAAGAGAACAACAAATCCGAATATAAAAAATATGTTTTGATATTTCTTTTTCATCAGTTCTCTCTCTTCTTAGGAATTGAAAATCTTATTTTGTCGCCATCATCATGCTTCTCATGATAAAGTTTCTGAAGCGGATTGTGCATTGGATCGTCATAATAACCACGATTGCGGAATATGTCGATAGCTGTATATATTGAGTTACGGAATGTAGACTCGTCAGCTACGCCTTTACCTGCGATGTCAAATTCTGGTCCACAGTCTGGAGTTGCAGAAACAATTTTGAGTCCTGTGTCAAACTTCACGATGCCTTCTGTTGAAATTGCCTTGAATGCAGGAATACCTTGATCATAATACATTGCAATCACTGCGTCGAAATCACTATAATATCCATTGCCAAAGAAAGCTTCAGAAGAATAAGGACCAAATGTCTGTATACCAGCCTCAGCTAGTTCATCTACAACAGGAATCAATATTTCATTTTCCTCTTTGCCAAATTGTTCTGGATTAAGAGATAATATTGCTACACGAGGAGAAGATACATTAAAGTCTCTGCTTACAGACTTAAATAGCTTTGTTGCTTTGTCCTTTATAGAGTCCTTGCTTATTGCAGATGCAACATCTTTGATAGACACGCCTTCTGCTGCAATCACCATTTTCATCGTATCGTTTAGATATATAGACAAGCCCTTTTCGCCATCGCCTAAACAAGTTTCAATATATCTGCTTATACCATTAAATTTATAACCTTCAACATTGATATTACTATTGTTTACAGGACAGTTCACCAATACGTCATATGCACCGTCACGATAATCAGTCATAGCACGATCCAGAGCCTTTATAGCTGCATATCCGCTTTCTTCTGTTGGAGTTCCCAATTCCACCTTAATGTCATCATCATAACATGTTAACAGGTTTACTCGTCCGTCAACAGCTTCACTTGCATCACTGATGATACTGAAGTTTGCTTCAATCCCAAGCGCGTTTCTGTGATAAGACGCTATTTTGGGAGAACCATATATGATTGGAGTGCATAGTTCCAACATCTCAGGCTCAGCAAAGGTTTTAAAAATAAGCTCATATCCGATACCATTGGTATCTCCATGTGTAATCGCCACACGATTTTTTCTATTTTCCATTGTTTTTATATTTGTTGAACTCAAAAAGCTTTCAACTGATTGAGTAGATTTATCTTGTAGTTGATTTAAGGAACCTAAATAATACTTCTATCAGTGACCGAAAGTTTCACTGCCCAAAGAATATCAATATTTCTATATCCTCGTTTTATATGTTTCCATTCTTTTTTGATGTCGACAACAAACCGCAAGCTGCAAATATATCCTGACCACGACTGGCACGTATTGTTGTAAACAATCCATGATTTGTCAGATAGTCACGAAATTCTTCCATTTTCTTTTCATCAGCACTATGCAGAGGAATATCTGGAATTTTGTGGAATCTTATCAAGTTGATACGGCAATTAAGCCCCTTCAGCAATTTCACAATTTCACGTGCATGAGTTGTTGAGTCGTTAACCCCGCCAAAAACGATATACTCAAAAGATAATCTGCGCTGATGGCTGAAGTCGTAGTTCTTTAACAGTTCTACAATTTCCTCTATGCCCATACCCTTTTGAGCAGGCATCAAATCAGCACGCTGTTCAGGTATTGCAGAGTGCAGACTTATTGCCACATGGCATTCGCTTTCTTCAATAAATCTCTGCAACTTGTTTTTAACGCCTACACTGCTCACCGTGATTCTCTTTGGACTCCACGCCCAACCATAATCGGCAGTAAGTATTTCTGTAGCACGCAGCACATTGTCTAGATTATCCATTGGCTCTCCCTGCCCCATGAATACGATATTCGTGAGCTTGTCTGCCTCTGGAAGCGAATAAATCTGATTCAATATATCCTTTGCGTCAAGACTGCCTTCAAATCCCTGCTTACCTGTTTGACAGAACAAGCAGTTCATTTTGCAGCCCACCTGTGATGAAACACATAGCGTAGCTCTGTCATGATCAGGAATATACACTGTCTCTACAAATTTTCCATTATCTGTAGGGAAAAGATATTTAATTGTTCCGTCTTTAGAGTGCTGTGCATCTGTTGGTTCAGCGCATCCTATAGTATATTTTTCTTCGAGTTTTACACGGTTATTTTTAGATATATTTGTCATCTCGTCAATAGACTTTACATGATGCTCATATATCCATTTAGCCATTTGTCCACCAGTAAAGGCAGGCATACCAATTTCTTTAGCTACAGCCTTAAGCTCTGTTAAGGTCATACCCAGAAGTGATCTCTTTAAAGAATTCATAGTGCAAAGATAGTGTAAACGAGTGGAAAAGCAAAATAAAACAAAGTTTTTTATTTATTATTCGGATGCCGGCATTGCGATCAAAAGATAGACGTTTTTTAAAAAAACTTATTGAAATAGACTATAAATGTAATATAATTGTTATCTTTGTGGTCAAAATTTATATCATTTATGAGAGGAAAAATAGATTGTTTCTTGCCTTGTGAAGACATTAAAAACATAGATAAAACGTTATCTGTGCTTAGGCAGAACAAGACCGTACAACATATTAACTTATTGGTAGACAGTAGCTTTAGATTAAACAACGCTCCTGAAGACTGTGCACTTATTGCTATTGACAATATTGTCTCTACTAAGACCATTTTAGACATTGATGAGAATGCTGACACAGATTATGTCATGCTATATCTCAAAACCACCCCCGTTTCTTTCGGACCGTTTGCATTAGACAGAATGCTACGTGTTGCTGCTGATACTGATGCAGCTATGGTTTATAGTGACTTCTATTCTGTTATTGATGGTAAGACTGAGAAACATCCTGTTATTGATTACCAATACGGTAGCGTGAGAGATGACTTTGATTTCGGCTCTATGCTACTTGTTAAGGCAGACTTATTGCATGAGTATGCCAATCTCATCACTGGTAATGATAAGTATAACTATAAGTATGCTGGCCTCTATGATTTCAGACTCTTTTTGAGCCGTAAAGGCGAACTGTTTCATATCAACGAATTCCTCTATACTGAATTAGAACTTGACAACCGTAAAAGCGGAGAGAAACAGTTTGACTATGTCAACCCACGCAACCGTGAAGTGCAGATTGAAATGGAAAAGGCTGCAACAGCACATCTCACAGCTATTGGCGCATTAGTTGACACGAATTATTATAAGAAACCTGATTTTAACGAACAGGAATTTGAATACGAGGCTTCTGTTGTTATCCCAGTATTCAATCGTGAAAAGACGATAGCCGATGCTGTAAAAAGTGCTTTGGAGCAGAAGACTAGTTTCAAGTTTAATGTGATTGTCGTTAATAATCATAGCACTGACCATACTGGAGAAATCCTTGAAAGCTTGGCAAATGAGAAACTCTTTGTTATCGAACCTGATAGAGATGATCTTGGTATTGGTGGCTGTTGGAATATGGCTATCAACGATTACAGATGTGGAAAGTTTGCCGTTCAGTTAGACAGCGACGATTTATATTCTTCTACCCGCACTCTTCAGTTAATTGTAGAAGCATTCCATAAGCAGAAAGCAGCTATGATTATTGGCGCTTACCGCATGTGCGACTTTGATTTAAATACGCTCCCTCCCGGAATGATTGATCACCGTGAGTGGACTGAAGATAATGGATGCAACAATGCATTGAGAATTAATGGACTGGGCGCACCAAGAGCGTTCTTCACACCTTTGGTCAGACAGATCCAGTTTCCTAACACCAGCTATGGTGAAGACTATGCACTGGGATTAGCTTTCAGTCGTCGCTATCGAATCGGAAGAATCTACGATGAGTTATATCTCTGTCGCAGATGGGGAGGCAACAGTGATGCCGCTTTGAGCATTGATAAGGTTAATGCTAATAATTTATATAAGGACCGTTTGCGTACGATGGAAATCAAGGCTCGCCAACAGATGTTAGCTGGCAAAACGGATATCATCGTAGACAATAGTCTGCAACGTTTCTTCAATCGTCAGCTTGAAGTGTGGAAGGATGTTAGTGCCCGTTATCGCGATTTGCACAACGTTCAGATGAAACAACTTGGCGACATCAAAGTCCAGTTCAATCCTGCACGCATCGTCAGTACCGGAGCAAAAATAGATTCTAAGACTTTAGAAAAGCGACCATGTTTTCTTTGTGACACAAATCGCCCTAAAGAGCAGATGGCAAAGTATCTCGACGACAAGTTCTCGTTGTTAGTGAATCCTTTCCCTATCCTGCCTACGCATTTTACAGTTCCTGCTAAGAGACATCAGTTGCAGAGCATCAAGAAGAATTATGGTGAGATCTACAAGATCTTGTCTAGATTTGATGACATCATCGTTTTCTATAATGGTCCTAAATGTGGCGCTAGTGCCCCAGACCACATGCACTTTCAGGCTGGCACAAGTGGCATCATACCATTGCAGACCGAATGGCAGAGGCTGAGTCGCAATATGGAACAAGTTGTCTCGCTGACTGATGATGAAGGCATCTATGTACTCACTGATTTTGTGGTACCTGCTATCGTTATCAGAAGCCGCAGTTATGATAATGACAGCAAATTGTTCAGACGCGTTTATAATGCGATGCCACTACATGAGGGCGACTCTGAACCAATGATGAATATCGTTAGTTGGACAAGTAGCGACTATCACATCTCTGTCGTAATACCAAGAGAGAAGCATCGCCCTGATTGCTATTCTTCTAATGGCTACGACCAGATGCTCATTAGTCCTGGTGCTCTTGATATGTCTGGACTTATTATCACACCACGTGAAGAGGACTTCGTTAAGATTGATGCTCAAAAGGCTTCAGACATCTTAAAGGAGTGCGGAGCTAGCCAACCAACCATGAAGTTTATAAAAGACAATCTCAACGTGAAAATCGAAGAGAGCAAGCATGTAGATTATTTCCCTAAGCAGCCAGACGTTACTGTTGGCATTGTTAGCGGAGAAAAGATAAAGTTCACGCTCAACAAACCCTATCTTGCCAAAGGTGAAGCTGTAGAGGGTGATCAGGAAGTTGAATTCTCAGAAGGTGGTATTCTTTGGAATGGCAATCAATATAGTCAACTGGTGTTCAGTCCTCAAAGTCAGGAAGCTTCTTTCTCGCTTTTTGATGTCACGATTGGTGTCAACTTCCATTGGGAACGTAAGGAGACGCAGACGTTCCTTGGTTCACTGAAACTCGTTGTCGAAGCTGATAAGATATGTGCAATCAACGAATTGCCTGTAGAAAAATATCTTGAGAGTGTCATTTCTAGCGAGATGAGTGCTACTTCAAGTCTTGAATTACTTAAGGCCCATGCTGTGATTTCTCGTAGTTGGCTGTTGGCTCAGATGAGAAAGCGATTAGAACTCAATGAAGGAGGCAACAACTTCTTTTCTTTCATCAAGAAAGATGATGAACTTATTCGCTGGTACGACCGCGAAGACCACACCATTTTTGATGTCTGTGCTGATGATCATTGCCAGCGTTATCAAGGTATAACCAAAGAGACTAGCAAACATGTTGCAGAGGCTGTTCGCCAGACTAAGGGACAGATCCTTGCAAGCGACGGAGAGATTTGCGATGCACGCTTCTCTAAGTGTTGTGGTGGAGAGACTGAGGAGTTCCAGTATTGTTGGGAAAATATAAAGAAGCCTTATTTGTTGGCTGTCAGAGACGATAGTTCAGAGACTCCTATTGATGATTTAACCATCGAGGCTAATGCCGTAAAATGGATACGTTCTAATCCAGAAAGTTTCTGCAACACCACTGATAAGAAAGTTTTATCACAGGTGCTTCAAGACTATGATTTGGAGACTGCCGACTTCTATCGTTGGAAGGTCAGCTACACACAGGATGAAATTACTGCGCTGATAGAGGATAAGATGAAACTTGGATTGGGTAAGATTCTCGACCTCATTCCTTTGGAACGTGGCAAGAGCGGACGCATCTCTAAGTTGAAGATTGTTGGTCAAGACAGAACTTTCACAATAGGAAAGGAACTTGAAATACGCCGAGCATTGAGCGAGAGCCATTTATACAGTTCTGCTTTTGTCGTAGATAAATATGATGAAGACAAGAATGGTGTTCCACAGCGCATCGAACTTATTGGTGCTGGTTGGGGACACGGTGTAGGCTTATGTCAGATCGGTGCTGCCGTAATGGGCGAAAAAGGCTATGATTATAACGAAATACTATTGCACTACTATAAAGGTGCTGAAATTGAAAAACTATATAAATAGAAAATGAAAGATAGAAATCCTTGGGCTTGGGTGCCAACACTTTATTTTGCTGAGGGCTTGCCATATATCGCTGTCACGGTATTGGCAATCGAGATATATATGCAACTTGGTCTTAGCGATGCCGAGATCACATTCTATACCTCTTGGCTTTACTTGCCATGGGTGATTAAACCATTTTGGAGTCCGTTCCTTGATTTGTATAAGACTAAACGCTGGTGGATCACTACAATGCAGCTGCTCTTGGGTTCGGCCTTTGCTGGTGTCGCATTTACTATTCAGGCAGACTGGTGGTTACAGGGAAGTATCTGTTTCTTCTGGATGTTGGCTTTCTCTAGTGCCACTCATGATGTTGCTGCTGATGGTTTCTATATGATGGGACTTGATCAGCACGAACAAGCTTTCTTTGTCGGCATCAGAAGCACTTTCTACAGACTGTCTATGATTGTAGGTAAAGGCGTGCTAATCATGTTGGCTGGTGTGTTGCAGGTAATGTTCCGCTATCAGATTAAGTTCTCATGGAGTCTCATATTCTATGGGCTAACAGGATTGTTTATTGCGTTCTATCTCTACCACAACTTTATATTGCCACATCCAAAAGAAGATGTTGACCATCAAGAAAAGCCAGAAGTGAAAGTCGTCGTTCATGATTTTCTCATGACCTTCGCAACATTCTTTAAGAAGAAGCAAATCTTCACCGCTATTGCTTTCATGTTGCTGTTCCGTCTTCCTGAGGCTCTTCTCACACCTATCTCGCAACTGTTCCTTCAGGCTCAGTCTAGCAAGGGTGGACTTGGACTATCACCACAAGAATTTGGTCTGGTCAATGGAACTGTAGGCGTTATCGGACTTCTTGCCGGAGGCATCATCGGTGGAATGCTTGTCAGCAGAGACGGACTGAAGAAATGGATATGGCCAATGACCTTTGCCATAACGATTCCTAATGTGGCTTACGTGTATCTTGCTTATGCAATGCCCGAAAGTCTGATTGCAATCAATCTATGTGTATTCCTTGAAAACTTCGGTTATGGATTTGGGTTTAGTGCTTACATGCTGTTCATGATCTATTTCAGTCAAGGCGAACACAAGACGTCTCATTATGCACTTTGTACTGGTTTCATGGCCCTGTCAATGTTGATACCGGGATTGTTTGCTGGTGCTTTGGCTCAATATGTCGGCTACAGAATGTTCTTCATCATCGTGATGCTGAGCTGCATACTGCCATTCTTTGTCGCTTCGTTCCTAAAGATTAATTCGGAATTCGGACATAAAGAAGACTAGAATATCTTTCTATTCTTACATAAATAACAAAGAGGTTTATTAATCAATAAACCTCTTTGTTATTTCATTATATTTATCTATTCTCCTGTCACGCAAGAAAGGCCACCAACGACGCACTTGTTCGCTGTGTTCCATATCAACAGACAGTATTTTGATTTCTTCTTCTTTATTATCAGCTCGATATAGCATTTCACCTTGTGGACCGGCAACAAAACTGCTACCCCAGAATTCAATACCATTTGTCTGCTTGCTTGGGTCTGGTTCATATCCCACACGATTCACGGCAACCACAGGCAGTCCGTTTGCTACTGCATGTCCGCGCATCACTGTTGTCCATGCTTCTCTCTGTCGTTCCTGTTCTTCATTCGTGTCGCTGCTTTCATATCCTATTGCTGTTGGATATATCAGTATTTCCGCTCCACTAAGTGCCATCAGTCGTGCTGCTTCCGGATACCATTGATCCCAACAAACCAACACGCCCAGTTTTCCAACACTTGTCTGTATAGGTCTAAAGCCTATATCACCCGGTGTGAAATAAAACTTTTCATAGTAGGCTGGATCATCTGGAATATGCATCTTGCGATATTTACCAGCTATCGTTCCATCTTTTTCTATCACTACCGCTGTGTTATGATAGAGTCCTGGAGCGCGTTTTTCAAATAGAGAAGTCACTATCACCACATTATTGTCTTTAGCCAACTTACCATAGAATTCAGTTGACTTACCTGGAATTGGTTCTGCTAAGTCAAAGTTGTTCACATCCTCTACTTGGCAGAAGTATAGTGAATTATGAAGTTCTTGAAGCACGATAAGTTGCGCTCCTTGTTTTGCCAGACGTTCTATGTTTTCAGAAAGTCTGTGCATGTTATCATTTGTGTCAGCAATGTTGTGCTGTTGTATAATGCCTATTTTAAGTTCTCTCATATTCTATATATTATATGCTCTTTGATTTCAATGTTCCTTCAGGATATTGCATTGTCAGACAATGCAGCGAACCGTGTTGTCTGATTACCACAGAAGCATCTACTCCCACTACAGTATGATTAGGGAAAGCGCGTTGCAACACTTCCTTGGCAATAGCATCTTTTGCTGGCTGTGAGTATGTCGGACAGATTACACTCTTGTTGGTAATTACAAAGTTTGCATAAGTAGCCGGCAATCGTTCTCCGTCGTCATAGATAGCATCTGGAATTGGTAAACGCAACAAGTTGTAAGGCTTTTCGTCCAGCGTTTTTATCTGTTTCAGCTGATTTTCAAGCGTTCTAAAGTCACGATATTGTTCATCATTCTCGTCATCGCATCCATTATAAACAATGGTGTCGTTTGGTGCCAGACGCACGATTGTATCTATGTGTCCATCCGTGTCGTCGCCTATCAGCTGTCCATTGTGAAGCCATACGATTCTTTCTGCGTGTAAACTCTTCAATAATCTTTCTTCAACTTTGTCTCGTGTAAGGGGTTGATTGCGATGATCAGCCATCAAGCAGAATGAAGTTGTGAATATACTTCCCTTTCCGTCGCTTTCTATACTTCCGCCTTCAAGCACAAAGTCTGTATCGTCTTCATAGTCAGCATTAAAAGCTGAGCAATCATTTAGTTTAGCTGTAATAGCATTGTCTTTTCGCCATTCAAACTTTTCTCCCCAACCGTTGAATTTAAAGTCAAGTATTCGTGTTTCTTTACTGCCAGAGATCAATGTCATTGGAGCATGATCACGTGCCCATGTATCGTTGGTATCAATATCATAAAAGATGACGTTGTCCATCTGTTGCACTGTCAGCTCCTTAGAAAGTTTATTTTTTACAGCATCAATCTCCGGAGTCACAACAACAAGCAACTCTTCATTTGTAATGACCTTTGCCATGTCGATAAATACCTTTGTAATCTCTTCAAGATAGGGTTTCCAATCTGTGTTTGCATGAGGCCAAGTAAGCTGCACCCCACTCTGTTGTTCCCATTCTGCTGGAAGTCTGAAATCGTTAATGCTATTTTTATTGTTTGCCATAAATTATGGTTAGCTTTGTTTTTACCTTGATTAATTGTGCAAATATAGCGATTTTATTTCTTATTGTTTACAGATTAGAATAAAAATAATTATCTTTGCATAAGATAAGCTGCATAATGAAGAACATTCTCGCAAGCTTGTTAAATCTGCATTGTTTCAAATGTATAAACAACGTAACCGACTGGTAATGCTTGAAATAAAAAATGGAATATTAAGTGGCGTTGAATACCCTGCTACATCTGCTGACATCAATTTCTCTGTTGATGCAGGCGAGTTGTTGTGCATTTATGGAACCCAAGATAATTATGTCACTGCAATCATCCGTTCTATATTGGGATTGCAGCCTTTAAAATCAGGCTTCATCACTATTGACGGTGATGTTCTCGACGCATCTTCGGCAGCCTACTTCCGCAGCATGTTTTCTTATGTGCCCCATAATCTTGATATGCCTTTTGACAAAATCACTGATGTGCTGTCTTCTCCTGTTGAAAAAGAGAATCATATCACTAAGAAGATACTCAAAGGAGAATTAGAAAGATTTGGAGTCGACAAAGCCGTGCTCAATACAGATTACAAACAACTTCAGAAACACATTGTGCAACTATTGCTTATTATTGTGGCTGTGTTAAACGACCGTCCTTACCTTATCATAGACAAACTCTACAGCGAATTGTCTGCAAGTCTGTTGATGCCCTATTTAAAGGACTATGCCGCAGAGGGACATTCTGTGATTATAGTCAGTGACAATGAAGACATTAAAAGAGAGTGTCATAAATCACTGATATTAGATATTAACGTATAAATCAATTAAGTTATGAACATATCTTTCCTTGGAATATGTATAGTGATGTTACTGCTCTGCATTCCGGCTTACATTATATTCACTTATAAACTAAACCTATTCAATAAATTTGCCATGTCGGTAGTTAAGATGTTGGCATATATGGTATTGACAGGCTTATTTCTATACTACATATCTAAATGGAACAACATATTCATTAATTTGCTTTGGATGATACTCATGGCTGCCATAGCCTCTGTTATCACTGTTGGTAAAACCAAACTGAGCATGGGAAAAATGTTTATCCCCACGTTTGCGGGAGCTTTCTCGGTCGTTGTTTTAATGGGATTAGCCATTTTGTTTGCAGTGTTCTCATTCAAGAATATGTTTGATGCTCGATATATGATTCCTATCACGGGCTTTCTTGCAGGCTCAATGATTGAGTGCAATTTCAAGTCATTAGAAACTTACTATTCTGGCTTGAAAAATCATAATGCAATATATTATTATCTTCTTGGTAACGGAGCCACACACAATCAGGCTGTAAGCTATTTCGTGAAGCGAGCCCTTGAAAGAAGTATGATACCAATGTTAAGCAAGATGGCTTATATTCTCTTAGGCGTAACGCCATTGGTGTTATGGAGCATGATGTTAGCAGGCACAACTGTTATTGATGCCGTATTCTTCCAGATACTCATTTTGGCAGCCATGCTTGCTGCAGCCCCTGTATCTTTATTGATTACATTGGCTTTAGCTCGTGGCTATTTCTTTGATGCTTATGGCCAACTGAAGATTATAGAGAAAGAAGCTTGACATATATCAAAGTGATCTATTGACATGTATCAAGTTAATTGATTCAAGTCAAAAATATTACATTTTTTAAGCATATTTGCGCCCTTATCATTGTTTACTATTGATAAGGGCGTTAACTTTGCACATGTAAAAAGGATATAAAGAAATTATAGAGGTATAAAAGTATTAGCTTCTTTTAAGGTAAAAAGATTTATTAAGGATAACGATTATGAAGAAAATAACTAATGTTGTAGTTTTGATAAAAACTACCGTAAATAAAGACAAAGTTGTTCACTATATGATTAATGTGCTCAACTCATACAATTACGGAAGAGTGAATTTATCTTAGGTAATATTTAGGTTTCATAGAAAACGGGACACAATTCTTGATGAACTGTGTCCCGTTTTGTTGCTAAACGTTCATAGAAAAACAATGCATTTAATGTAAAATATGTTAAACAAACAATACCCACACTAGTATAATGTAGAAATTTAACTAACTTTGCAATCTAATTTTATGCATCGCATGAAAATAAAGGAAGTAATTGGTGCCCTTGAACAATTCGCGCCTCTGCCTCTGCAAGCTGACTATGATAATGCTGGCTTACAGGTTGGATTAACAGAAGTGGAAGTCTCAGGGGCTTTATTGTGTCTTGACGTGACCCCTAAAATCGTCGACGAAGCTGTTGCATGTGGCTGCAATCTGATTGTTTCACACCATCCGCTGATATTCCACAAGCTGGCCCATATCACTGATGAGGATGAAGTTCAGGTGACTATACGCAAAGCTATCGAAAATCATGTCACAGTAGTGTCTATGCATACTAACATGGACAGTGCTCAGGGAGGTGTTAATCATAAAATAGCAGAAAAACTGGGATTGAATGATTTACGTTTCTTTGGTAAGCAGAATATTGTTGACGGTGTACAAGGTGGTGATGGCGTTATTGGTGAACTTGATGAATCTATCGCTGCTGACGATCTTATTATAATGTTGAAACGAAACTTTGATGTTGAGTGTGTCATGGCAAATGAATTGCTTCGACGTCCCATCTCAAAGATTGCTGTATGTGGCGGTGCAGGTTCTTTTCTACTCGATGATGCGATAGCTGCTGGTGCAGATGCATTTATCACCGGAGAGATGCACTATCATGAGTATTTCGGCAGAAATCAGCAAATACAGATTGCTGTGATAGGACATTATCAAAGTGAACAGTATACAAACGAAATTTTCAAAACAATAATAGAGGATAAGTGTCCTGGTGTTGAGTGCAAACTCACAAAGATAAACACGAATCCTATAATTTATCTATAAAAATTATGGCAAAGAAAGATCCTACAGACTTGTCTGTTGAAGAGAAGTTGAAAACTCTTTATCAACTACAGGCTACATTGAGTAGCATTGACGAAAAAAAGGCTCTTCGCGGTGAACTTCCTCTTGAGGTTCAAGACTTGGAGGATGAAATCGAAGGTCTGAACATCCGTATCGAGAAGATTCAGAAAGAGATTGCAGACTTCAAAAATGCAGTAACTCAGAAGCAGCGCGATATTATTGATGCTCAGGCTAGCGTTGATCGTTACAAGACCCAGTTGGACGATGTAAAGAACAATCGTGAATATGATACTCTTACAAAGGAAATTGAGTTCCAGACTTTGGAAATCGAACTTTGTAACAAGAAGATCAAGGAAGCTGCTATCAAGATTGAAGAATGCAACCATGACTTGGAAAAAGCACAAGAAATAATTGCAGACCGTCAGGGTGACCTCAATGAAAAGAGAAACGAACTTGACGAGATCATGCAGGAGACTCGTGAAGAAGAAGACAAGCTTAAGGAGAAGGCTAAGGAGCTAGAAACAAAGATTGAACCTCGTTTGCTTACAAGTTTCAAGCGTATTCGTAAGAATGCCCGTAACGGTTTGGGTATCGTTTACGTTCAGCGTGATGCTTGTGGTGGTTGTTTCAACAAGATTCCACCTCAGCGTCAACTAGACATCAAGATTCACAAGAAGATCATCGTTTGTGAGTATTGTGGTAGAATCATGATCGATCCAGAACTTGCTGGCGTAAAGACAGACAAGCCTGCTTCTGATGAAAAGCCAAAGCGCGCTAAACGCACTATCCGCAAGACTACAAAGAAGGCAGAGGAAGAAGCAACAATACCAGAAGAAGCATAATTTGCTTCTTTCTATAACCTATAAGGGCAATGCACTAATGTGCACTGCCCTATTTTTTGTTTACTATTAATGCAGCTTGCTGCATTCCTCTGCGTCATCTGCGCCATCTGCGAGAGAATAACACGCAAGAGTACTCAATCAATATTGCACAAATGAAACCTCAATAAGTCTCCCACTGATCTTGCTGATTAACGCAGCCATAATCGTAAAATAACAGTACCTCTATTTTACAATCTGTGTTTTGCAAAGTTACTATGAAATCCTATGATTCATAATCGTTATTAAAGATTTTCAAAGAGCAACCAGATGTTTAATATCGTCACAATGCCAGCTAGAGAATATAGGAAAGCGGTATTCCATGGCTTGTTGGCATACTTGCCCATCACTTGCTTCGAAGATGTAAGACTCACCTGCAGAAACACCGTAAATGGCAATTGAATGCTAAGCACCATTTGTGATATCAGCAAGCACTTAAATGGATTGCTGATAAAGAAAATTATCAATAGCGATACACCAAGTGATAAGCATACACCGATGATGGAGTGAGAGTCACGTATATTATATGACTCACCAAAAAGACCAGCAAAGATACTTCCAGCAGCCATACCACTAGTAATAGTACTTGATATACCAGCTAGCAGAAGCGCTATTGCAAAGATATTTGCGGCGCTATTGCCAAGTAAAGGCGTGAGTAGCGACTGTGCCTGAGACAGTTCTTCTACATGGATACCATTGTGAAAGAATGTAGAAGCAGCAAGCAAAATCATTGCGCTATTTATCGCCCAACCTACAATCATTGAGAATAATGTGTCAAAGAATTCATATTTCAGCGTCTGTTGAATATACTTATCTGATCGTTTCTGAATTTGACGACTCTGAATTACTTCTGAATGCAAAAATAGATTGTGTGGCATAATCACAGCCCCTAGCACACTCATGATAATCAGCATACTCCCTTGCGGAATACTTGGCACTACCCATCCGTGTGTGGCAGCACTCCAATCTATATCCACCAGAAAAAGTTCATAGATAAATGAGAGTCCTATCACGGATACAAATTCGATGATGCCACGCTCCATTCTTTTATATGAATTCGTGAAGATCATAATCATTACTGATATCGTGACGAGTATAGATCCCCAGACAATAGGCACATTGAATAGCATCTGCAAGGCAATAGCACCTCCTAGAATCTCTGCCAGAGATGTAGAGATACTAGCGAGTACAGCAGTAATGATAATCGGACGTCCAATATATTTAGGCGTATATTTATCTACTGCCTCACTAAGACATAATCCTGTGACAATACCAAGGTGTGCCACGTTATGCTGTAGTGCAATCAACATGATGGTAGAGAGGGTGATTACCCAAAGAAGTGAATAGCCGAAGTAAGAACCTGCGGCGAAATTACTAGCCCAGTTACCCGGATCAATGAAACCAACTGTTACAAGTAGTCCTGGTCCTATATATTTAAATATGTCAAAACCACCCAACACTCTTGGGTGTGTCTTGTTCTTTAGTTCTTTTATTATATTCATCATAAGTGCGAAGATACAAATAAATTCGATATAATATGTAATCTTTGCAGAAAAATACCAACTATTGGGGATGTAATCTAGCTGATAGTCGCAGACAAATTACAAAACAACAAAACAGCCTTTACCTCAAACAATCTGTCTTTCTCTGCGAAATAATGCAGCCTGCTGCATTCCTCTGCGCCATCTGCGGGAGAATACACATCCAAACTTACTCAATCAATCCACACAGAAGAAACCCCAATGTATCTCGCAGATGTCGCAGATTTACGCAGACAAGCTACAACAACTTTAAGACTTTGGGAGAACATGTAGATATATAAACAAAACACAGGCACTTGCGATAGTAGCAAGTGCCTGTGATTTGTTTATAGATATTCTTAAAGTTATTATGCTCCGTGGAATAGATATTCTTTCTGAATATCCTGAGCCAATAACGTGAAGAGCTTTTCGGTCAATGCATCAGCTACATCGAGCGCATGCAACAGAATGCTATCAGAGAACTGCTGCAACATGTCGTTAGCTTTCATTGGTTCTGTCTTATACAACTTTAGATACTCTGCTTCCATCTCCTTCTGACGCTGGTCATTCTCTGCCTCTAGCTTTGAATACACCTCGTGGATAACTGGGGCATAAGCATTATAGTTTACCATTCCTAATGTCATTACTTTGCGGAACTTCCAATAAGCTGAATCACGGTCGGAATTGTTGTTACCAATGCTATACTGATGTGGATATGACTTCACACCCTGATACAATGGAAGGAAGACTCCTAAGTCTGCCATTCCCAATGCAACATAAGAAAGACAGCCGATAGACTGAGGAAGTTCGTTGCGTACCTGCAATATATGTGTCTGAGTGGTACGGTATATTGATACTGGGCGATAAGGTTCCTTACCATTGTTGTGAAGATAAGGATCGTGCTCGGTATCGTTGTAATGGAATCGGAACGCTGTACGCAAATCTGATATACTGATTAGTTTGTCTGCCTCAGCAAATACAGGGAAATCATTGCGCGAAACATCATTCTTGATTGAAGGTGAAAACATCTTCTGCAATCCCCATACACGAGGATAATTGTAGGTGGTGTCTAACTTCTCATCACGTGAATAAGCTTCATGGAAATCAAACTTGCCTTTAGCAGGATCGTACAATCCGTTTTTCTCAGCAAACTCTATCAAATCAGATGATGCCATGAAGTTCTCTTTGTCGTTAGGATCGTAATCACGATAACGACTTTGATTGCCGGTAACGAAATAACTATCTGCCGGTATGCGGCAAGCTAGCCAACGATGACCGCAGGCATTCTCTAGATACCAAGTTTCCTTATCGTCTATGAAGCCGATAGCGAAACCTTCTGCTGAACCGTATTCCTCGATCAGTTTAGAAAGACGCTCTACGCCTTCACGAGCTGTTTGGATATAAGGCAACACAATATTATAGGTGCAGTTTTCTGCGAGTCCATTTTCTACATAAGGATCGAAAGACAACGCACGCTCACTGCTGAAAATGGTCTCAGTGCTGCTCATTCCGACACCGGCAGTGTTGTAGCCAGCACTACCCCATTCTCCAGGAAACTGGAAATCAGGTAAGGCTGTATAGCCCAAAGCCTTAGTAGGCAACGGACAGCGGAACTTGCTATCTTTGGCAACAAACTCAGAAGGTCCGAAAAGTGTGTCTTCGTGGACTTCGAAATTGATAGCCATCATAGCGTCAAAATCACTAGAACGCGCCAAAAAGCGTGATCCATCAGCTGACATTCTGTTTCCTACAATGATAGTAGTACATTCAGAAGGTAAATTTTTAGTTTCTTTCATAGCGTCTTAATTTTAATATTCTATCTGGTTGTAAACCATCTTCTGGGTATCCCAAGGAGCAGGTGCACCACCAAGATATTTATGGAACCATTCAAGATGAGCATTATAATATACAGGCATTGAATAGAGATTACTTGGCCAATGTCCGTCGTTCTTAAATACGATTAAGCGAGAAGGAATGCCCAATGTCTGAAGAGTGTTGAAATATTGCAGACTCTGTGTATATGGTACACGATAGTCTCTCTCGCCAGTGATAATCAATGTAGGAGTCTTGAAATTAGAAACATACTCTGATGGAGAGAATTTCTTGTATTGATCAGAATTCCATGGCTGTCCCTTCAAATCGAAGTTAGGGAACCAAAGTTCTTCAGTAGCACCCCACATAGAACGCAAGTCGTAAAGTCCCATCATTGAAGCAAGACACTTGAATGGATGCTTGTTGGCCTGCAACCAGTTCATGAAATAACCACCATAAGACCATCCCATTGCTCCCATGCGTGTAGAGTCTACATAATTCAACTTAGCAAGTGCATCGGTGACCTTCATCACGTCCTCATAAGGAGCACCACCAAAGTCGCCACTGATGGCACGGCAGAAGGCTTGTCCACGACCAGTAGAGCCATGAGGGTTAGGATAGGCTACAACATAGCCAGCACCAGGATATACCTGCCAGTCACCACGGAAGTTATCCTGCCACTGTGTCTGAGGTCCACCATGAACATTAACTATCAAAGGATATTTCTTGCCAGCTTCAAAGCCATGAGGTTTGACAATAAATACTTCTACATAATCGCCTTTAGCACCCTTAACCCACATTGTATCTGATGGGCGGATGTCGACTTCCTGCTCTAATTCCTTATTAAGGAATGTGAGTTGGCGCTCTTTAGTGCCTGTGGCAGAAGAAGTGTACAAAGCAGAAGGCTTGCCAGTTCTTGAATAAGTGTAATAGAAATTACCCTTAGCATCGAAATCAAATTCACCGATAGAACGATTGCTGATTACCTTATTAATTTTATGTGTCTTTACATTGACTTTGAACAATGGTTCATAGCCTGTATCATCGCCCAAGAAGAAGATGTTTTTGCTATCACTGCTCCACTTGAAGTCATTTACCCAGTTGTCAAAGCTCTCTGTGAGAACAGTTTTCTCACCAGTCTGACGATTGATTAATGCAAGCAGGAAACGATCTGACTCGTAGCCAGGAATGCGCTGCATGCGATAAGCGATATACTTGCCGTCTGGAGAATAGACAGGAGTTCCGTCCCAAGCCTCATTCTCTGCAGTAAGGCATTTAACCTCACCACCCTTTACAGGAACAGTCCAAAGATTGCAATTGGTATTTGCTTCCTGATGCTCAGTGCGATTGCTTACAAAGCAAATCTCCTTGCTATCAGGAGAGAAGTTGAAGCCAACACCTCCACCTGGCATAAAGACAGGAGATACCCACTCACCAGGAGTGACATCAGTATAGGTTTTATCCTTTAAGTCATAAACAATGATATGCTGATATTTTCCATCTGCATATTCTGTCCAATGTCTGTAAAGCAACTTATCAGCAATGTGAGCCTGAACAGGTCCATCATCGAGTTTCTTCTGCAATTCAACATTCTTCTTTCCGTCAGCTCCAGCCTCAGGGAATACGTCTGCAGTGAAAGCAACATAGCGATTATCAGGAGAAAGAACAGGGGCATTGATGCCAAGTTCATAATCAGTGAGTTTTTCAGCCTTACCAGTTGCATCACTGCGATAAAGCTGTGGAGTTCCGCTTATTGACGAAACAAAATAAACACTCTTTCCGTCTTTGCTCCACATAGCATCACCACTCTTACCATCAGTGGTAAGTTCGCGTGTTGAGAAATTCTTTAAATCCATCAACGCGATATTACGATACGATTTGTGGTTTTTCAGGTCAGAACGGCTATGTACATAAGCAAGCGTGTTGCCCATTGGAGACACGGTCACACCATAAACACTCTGTACACGATAGAGGTCTGAAATCTGAAAAGCTCTTTTCTGTGCTTGCAGATTCAATAAAGACATCATTACAAGTAAAATTAAACTAATTTTTTTCATCTAAATATTTTTATTTATGTTCACCAATATGTTTTTCCATCCAAATCATGTCATACCAACGACCAAACTTCTTGCCACATTTATTGAAATGCGCTGCAAGTCGATATCCCAATTTCTCATGAAATCTCTTGCTGGCTTTAGTAAGATATTCATCGTCTTGCTCTGTGTATGTCACACATGCGTTCATATTTAATATACCCTGTTTGCGCAACGCTTCACAGAGAGCATCATGCAACTTTCTACCGACACCATTTCCACGAGAATTTCTATCAACATATATAGAAGTCTCAACAGCCCACTGATAGGCAGCACGTTCCCTGAAAGGTCCCGCATAAGCATAGCCAAGTAGCTTACCATTGTCTTCTGCAACAAGATACGGATATTTGGACGAAATTTTAATAATTCTATTGCGAAACTCTTCTAGTGTAGGAACCTCATACTCAAATGTTATTGCTGTACGTTTTACATACGGACTATAAATCTCCAACAACTCTTCAGCATCGTCTGCTGTTGCTAAACGTATAATCATTTTATTGTCTATTAAAAAAATCTATGTCGCAAAATTAGTTATTTCTCACGAAACTAAAGACTGTAAGATTGAAAAAATGCATATTTTATTTCTAAAGATAATATTTTTATGTAACTTTGGCACTCAAAAATAAAACAACATTATGAATATTTCTATCTATACTCTTACATCACAGCTTCATGACGAAAAGGCTGTTGACGCAGCTACTGCTGAATTTCTTGGTAGCTTGAACATTAAATTTGATTTCATCGGCAGCGACTTCACTACTTATGGTGATCATGCACTGAACCTGATATACGTACGCACTGGCGGAACTGAAGGTATCTTTAAAAAACTGCTTCCACAAATACAGGCTAATTCAAAGCAGCCTATCTATCTACTTACATCAGGAAAGAGCAACTCTCTGGCTGCATCAATGGAAATATTGTCGTATTTAAGACTTAATAATATAAAAGGTGAAATATTGCACGGCAGTACTGAATATGTGGCTGAGAGAATAGGTATTCTTGAAAAGGTGGGACTGGCAAGAAAGCAACTGAACGGATGCAGACTTGGCGTTGTGGGCGAACCATCAGACTGGTTGATATCAAGTAATGCTGACTATGAAACGGTGAAGGCTAAGACTGGTATTGAAATCATTAATATCCCTATGCAGGAATTGCTAGACGAGATAAAGGAGATTCCGATGCCTAACCCAGAAGAACTGGTAGCTAAGGCTCCTAACGACAATATTAAAAAGGCGCTACCGATAGCAGAACAGATATATCTGGCACTGAAAGTGATTATTAAGAAATATGATTTAAACGGCTTTACACTACGCTGTTTTGACTTGCTTACAGCGGTGAAGAACACGGGATGTCTGGCTCTGGCTAAATTCAATAGTGAAGGTGTAATTGCAACATGCGAGGGTGATGTTCCTGCAATGCTGTCAATGGCAATAACAAACTCACTGGCTTCGGTATCTGGTTTTCAGGCTAACCCAGCACACATAAACCCAACAAGCGGAGAAATGCTTTTTGCTCACTGCACAATACCATTTAACATGATTGAGCGTTATGAATTTGACACTCACTTTGAATCTGGAATCGGTGTAGGAATTAGAGGATATATGAAAAATGGTCCTGTGACAATATTCAAGGTTTCTGGTAATCTAGGCAGACATTTCGCTGAAAACGGTGAACTGGTAAGCAGTCAGGCTAAGCCAAACTTATGCCGTACACAGCAGGTGATACAACTGGAGAATGCAGAGAAGACAAACTACTTCCTTACTAACCCAATAGGAAATCATCATATCATTGTTCCTGGAAAGATGAAGAATCTATTTGATGAATTCATGAAGAATTGCGAATAAGAATATCATTCTGCAACTTTATATAACAAAATAATATATAAACAAAAAGTTTTTACGCGTTTTTTTAGTAAATTTGCATCGTCATCAAATGATTTAATGACAATCAACTAATTAAACAAAGGAAAGATATACTACTGATGAAGAAAGATTTGAGACTTTCAACCCTCTGCGTAAAGGCAGGATGGGAACCTAAGAACGGAGAACCAATTGAGGTTCCGGTGTACCAAAGTACAACATTTAAATATGACAACTCTGAAGAAATGGCAATGCTATTCGACTTAAAGAAAGACGGCTATTTCTACAGCAGACTGCAAAATCCAACAAATGACGCAGTAGCAAAGAAGATTGCAGCACTGGAAGGTGGCGTGGGAGCTGTGCTTACATCAAGCGGTCAGGCAGCTAACTTCTATGCACTGTTTAATATATGTGAAGCTGGTGACCACGTAGTTGCCTCTAATGAGATATATGGCGGAACTTTCAACTTGTTTGGTGTGACTCTGAAGAAACTGGGAATAGAATGCACATTCGTGAATCCTGAGGACACAGAGGAAAACATTATGAAAGCTTTCAAGCCAAACACAAAAGCAATGTTTGGAGAAACGATTTCAAACCCTGGATGCAACGTTCTGGATATTGAAAAATTCGCAAAGATAGCACACAAAAACGGTGTGCCATTGATTGTAGACAACACTTTTGCTACTCCAATCAACTGCCGACCTTTTGAATGGGGATGTGACATTGTGACACACTCAACAACAAAATATATGGACGGTCACGCTTCAACGATTGGCGGAGCAGTAGTAGACAGCGGTAACTTTGACTGGGACGCAAACGCAGAAAGATTTCCAGGACTATGCACGCCAGATGATTCTTATCACGGACTGACATATACAAAGAGCTTCGGCAAGATGGCATATACCACAAAACTAGTGGCACAGATTATGCGCGACCTTGGAAGTATACAGTCACCACACAATGCATTCCTTATTAATCTAGGACTGGAGAGTCTGCACCTGCGTATGGCTCAGCATTGCAAAAATGCACAGCGCATAGCAGAATTTCTGAATGCTGATTCAAGAGTTGCTTGGGTGCACTACTGCGGACTTGAAAACGATCGCAATCATGAACTGGCAAAGAAATATATGCCAAACGGTTCATGCGGCGTAATCGCATTCGGGCTAAAGGGTGACAGAGAGACTGCCATAAAATGGATGGACTCACTGGAATTGATTAATATTGTTACGCATGTAGCAGACTGCCGCAGTTGCGTGCTACATCCAGCAAGCCATACACATCGTCAGTTATCAGATGAGCAATTGCGCGAAGCTGGTATTGCACCAGACCTTATCCGACTCTCTGTGGGAATTGAAGACAGCGAAGACATTCTTGACGATATCAAACAGGCGTTGGATAAAATCTAACGACACGTTAAGGAATATCAAACATAGGATAGAAAAAATTGAATATTTTCCTATTAGATATGAAAATAATTAATATTTAATTGTTACCTTTGCAGCGTAAAATCAAACATTATTATAAATATATGGACGATTATCACGCGGAAACATTTAATTTATAGGCGTGAGGATTTAGTTGAAGCTAGTCCCCACACCTAGGATTTAATTTACGGAGATTAGCTGCAATGAGAACATATTGGAACATTAGCGAAAATTTGAGCGCCCTTAAAGAGTGGCAGCCCAATTGTTGGATACAGGTTACATGCCCAACAGACGAAGATCAGGAATATCTTGAAGATACTTTCAAAATACCAGATTATTTTCTATCAGACATTAGCGATACAGACGAGCGAGCACGTTATGAATATGATGACGGCTGGATGCTCATTATTCTTCGTATTCCATACGTAAAAGAAGTTCGCTCACGCACGCCATACACTACTGTACCACTTGGTATAATACAGAAGCGTGACGTGACAATAACAGTTTGCTATTACGAAACGAACATGATGATAGACTTTGTGAGCTATCAGCAAAAAAGACGCGAAGGATTCACCGACTACGTGGATCTGATATTCCGTCTGTTCCTTTCAAGTGCCGTTTGGTATCTGAAGCGACTGAAACAGATAAACCTCTTAATTGAGAAAGCAAAGCATAATCTTGATCAGGGAGTGAACAACGAGAGCCTGATAGGACTAAGCCGTCTGCAAGACTCACTTACATATTTCATCACATCAATACGTGGCAACGAGAATCTTCTGCAAAAGCTGAAGTTTAAACTTCAGGTGGATGAACTTGATGCTGACCTTATTGAAGACGTAAGTATTGAGATGACTCAGGCACGCGAAACAACAAATATTTACTCTGATATTCTGGAGTCGACAATGGAGACATATTCCAGCATTATCAACAACAACATGAACACCGTGATGCGTACGCTCACATCTGTGAGTATCATCATGATGTTCCCTACCCTTATAGCAAGTATTTTTGGTATGAACCTTATTAACGGTATGGAAAGAAATCCGTTTGGATTTATAATAGCTATCGTTATATCAGTATTAGTATCAGGTATTTCATGGTGGATTTTACGCTACAAACGCCTACTATAACACGGGAAAAGTAAAAAAAATCAAATTAAATTAGGAAATTACACTTTTTTTATTTAAGTTTGCAAGCTAATAATGATTGCACAACGCAATGAAAATCAGTATCATAAACTAAACCAGTGAAATGATGAACTCTCAAGAGAATGCCCCTAAAGAGGGAATGTTAGATGTTGAACAGCAGAATAATACAAATCCTGCTGAAGTAGAGTTTTCAAATGAAACTCAAGCCGAGCCAAAAACATATAAGAGCAAGGCTGAAATTCTTGAACGTCTTAAAGAAATTGTTGGAAATGAAGAGAACCCTACTAAAGAGGAACTCGATAATCTAAAAACCACTTTCTACAAAATTCACATCGCAGAGCGTGACGCTAAGCAAAAAGCATATTTGGAAGCCGGTGGCGATCCAGAAAAATATGTAATGGTTCCAGATGAGGATGAAGAAATATTCAAAGCTCAGATGAGTGTCATCAAAGAACGTCGCGCAAAATTATTTCTTGAGCAGGAAGCTGAGAAACAAGATAATTTACAGAAAAAACTCAATATCATTGAGCGCATAAAGGCTATGGTAACTTCTCCTGATGAAGCAAATAAATGCTATCAGGAATTCAAAGAGCTGCAACAGCAATGGAAAGAAATCAGAACTGTTCCTGCTGACAAGGCTAATGAATTGTGGAGAAACTATCAACTTTATATAGAACAGTATTATGATTTGTTGAACTTGAATCGTGAAGCTCGCGAATATGACTTCAAGAAGAATCTTGAACTTAAACGCCATCTATGTGAAGCTGCCGAGAAACTTGACGAAGAACAAGATGTGATTAGTGCTTTCCACCAATTGCAGGAACTTCATCAGCAGTATCGCGAAACAGGTCCTGTTGCAAAGGAACTGCGCGAGGAGACATGGAATAGATTCAAGGCTGCATCAACTGTTATAAACAAGAAGCACCAAAAGCATTTTGAAGATTTACGCTCTAAGGAGGAAGAAAATCTGAGTAAGAAGACAACTTTGTGTGAACAAATTGAAGAAATCGTGAAAGCTGAGAATAATGGCGAAGGCGATTGGGACAAGCATACAAAGGAAATCATTGCTCTTCAGGCTGATTGGAAGAAAATAGGATTTGCACCACAGAAGATGAACGTGAAGATTTTTGAAAGATTCCGTGCATCATGTGATGAATTCTTCGGAAAGAAGGCTGAACATTTCAAGGAAATGAAACAGCACTTTACAGAGAATGCAGAGAAGAAGCAGAAGATGATAGAACAAGCAGAGTCTCTTCAGGGCAATACTGATTGGAAGGCTACTACAGATAAATTCATTGCATTACAAAAAGAATGGAAGACTATTGGTCCTGTTCCTAAGAAACTAGGTGACGAACTATGGACTAAATTCCTTTCTGCATGCAACAAATTCTTTGAAGCACGCAATGCAGCCAATGCAGGAACACGCAACGAAGAACATAGCAACTTAAACAAAAAGAAAGATATCATCTCGCAGCTTAAAGCTCTTGCAGAAGATATTTCTGGCGACGTGCAGGAGAAAGTACAAAAGCTTGTTGAAGAATACAACAAGATTGGACACGTACCATTTAAAGAAAAAGATAAGCTTTACAAAGAATATCACGATGTTCTTGATAAGTTATATAAAGACCTTCATATCTCAATTGCTAAAAAGCGCATGGACAACTTCAGAAACAATCTGAAGAATGTAGTGAAAGGCGGCGAAGACGCAATTGATAACGAGCGTGGCAGACTTATGAGACGCTATGAAAGTCTGAAACAAGAAATTATCACTTATGAGAACAACCTTGGTTTCCTTAATGCAAGCAGCAAAAAGGGTAACAACCTTATTGATGAAATGAATCATAAGGTTCAGAAACTAAAGGATGATGTAGAACTCATAAAGCAGAAAATCAAAGCTATTGACGCTGAGAATTTTAAAAAGTAAAAAATAAAAAGTGAATTATTACCGCAAGGTTAACAAAATATAAAATGCGATGATTTCATGACTAATAATTTGGAGGTTTCACAAAAAGCTTCTATCTTTGCAGCATGTTTTTCATGGTATTAGATTATTAAGGTTAAGAGATTGGTTGTCGTGAGACAATCAATTTTTTTTTGTATATAACTGAACTAAAATTAAGCACATATTTTCAAGTAAAATATATATAGAAATGAACGCTGAATGATTATCATCGTTTTACAAATAATATGATAACAACAGCTTATGTAAGGACAAAAAAAAAGCAACTCAAAAGAGTTGCTTAACTGTTGGGATACTCGGACTCGAACCAAGAATGGCAGGACCAGAATCTGCAGTGTTACCATTACACCATATCCCAATGAGAACTGCACTTATCAGTGTTGTTCTGAATTGCGTGTGCAAAGGTAGCGCTTTTTTATAAACTTCCAAAACTTTCATCAATTTTTTTTCATAAAAATGAGAAAAAAAACAAAATAGACACTTTTTTGTTAATGTTATATCTATAAATTATGTACCTTTGTGACTGATATCACACATTATATAATACACAACAAAAGAAATTCTATTAATGGAAGCAACAAGTAAATTAGTTGAAACTATAACAAAAGGCATACAAGAGAAAAAAGGCGAATACATAACAATTGTAAACCTAGCAAATATAGACGGTGCAATTGCAAAATACTTCGTAGTATGTCAAGGTAACTCTCCTACTCAGGTGGAAGCAATTGCAGGTTCTGTGAGCGACACTGTACGCACGGAAGTTAAAGAAAAGCCGATCAACGTAGTAGGATTGGGAAATAATGAATGGGTAGCAATAGACTATGCAGATGTATTGGTGCATATATTTATGCCAGAGGCACGCGAATACTACAATTTGGAAACATTATGGGAAGATGCCGATATAACAAAAATACCAAATCTGGATTAGTCGTTTGGCACGTTATTTGTATAATATCCGAAAACTAAAATTAGAATAAATGGACAATAAAAACAACCCTTTAAATAACAGAGACAAAAACGAGCCAAAGATGCCACGTTTCAATATGAACTGGCTGTATCTGCTCGTAGCCCTTACATTGGGAGTTATTATTTTCTCTGGCGGAGGTGATATGCTAGCTGGCGACGGAGCAAGTCAGGAAGCTACATACACCAAGTTTAAACAATATGTAGAGAAAGGATATGCCAGCAACGTTGTTATAAACAAAGACAAGAGTACGCTTAAAATGTTTGTTAATCCCAAACATATTCAGGATGTATTCCACAGAAACGCAAAACAAGTTGGCTCAAACCCATATCTTAATGTAAATTTCGGTTCTATTGACGAACTGGAGAAATATCTTACAAAAGAACAACAAACAAGAAAGATTGTTGACTTTAGTTATGAAAATAACGATAGCAATGGATTCCTAACAAACATACTATTTAGTTATGGACCATTTATACTTTTGCTCGTATTCTGGTTCTGGATTATGAGACGTATGAGTGGTGGAAGCGGTGCCGGAGGTGGCAGCGGCATCTTTAGTGTAGGAAAAAGTAAAGCTAAACTTTATGAGAAAGCCAACGACCTTGGAATTACTTTCAAAGACGTAGCTGGACAGGAAGGAGCAAAACAGGAGGTTCAAGAAATCGTTGAATTCCTTAAAAACCCAAAGAAATATACCGAACTCGGAGGAAAGATTCCAAAGGGTGCGTTGCTAGTTGGTCCTCCGGGAACAGGTAAGACTTTGCTTGCAAAAGCTGTAGCTGGTGAAGCAGGAGTTCCATTTTTCTCAATGAGTGGTTCAGACTTCGTTGAAATGTTTGTCGGTGTAGGCGCTAGTCGCGTACGTGACGTATTCCACCAAGCAAAGGAAAAATCTCCATGTATCATTTTCATTGATGAGATTGATGCCGTTGGTAGAGCAAGAAGCAAGAATCCTTCGATGGGCGGTAACGACGAGCGTGAGAACACTCTGAACGCACTGCTTACAGAAATGGATGGTTTCGGAACAAATAGCGGTGTTATCGTGCTTGCAGCAACAAACCGTGCAGATATGCTTGACAAGGCATTGCTACGTGCTGGACGTTTTGACAGACAAATCAATGTTGATCTTCCAGACTTGACAGAACGTAAAGCTATATTCCAAGTTCATCTCAGACCATTGAAGATTGATAACTCATTGGATCTTGACTTCCTTGCACGACAGACTCCAGGTTTCTCTGGTGCTGATATTGCAAACGTATGTAATGAGGCTGCACTTATCGCCGCAAGACATGACAGCAAATGCGTTGTAAAGCAAGACTTCCTTGATGCTGTAGACCGTATCATTGGTGGTTTGGAAAAGAAAACAAAGGTGATGACTGCTAGCGAGAAGCGCTCTATTGCACTTCACGAGGCTGGACATGCCACAATAAGCTGGTTCTGCGAACATGCAAACCCTCTTGTAAAGGTAAGTATTGTACCACGTGGTCAAGCTTTAGGTGCTGCATGGTATCTGCCAGAAGAGCGCCAGATAACAACAAAGGAACAGATGCTTGATGAGATGTGTGCATTGCTTGGTGGACGTGCTGCTGAGGAATTGTTTACAGGTCACATATCTACTGGAGCGATGAACGACCTTGAGCGTGCAACAAAGAGTGCTTATGGCATGATTGCATACGCAGGTATGAGCGACAAGTTGCCAAACATCTGTTATTATAACAATCAGGAATACCAATTCCAGCGTCCTTACTCTGAGACAACAGCAAAGATTATCGACGACGAGGTATTGAAGATGATTAATTCGGAATACGCACATGCAAAACAAATTCTTGAGGAACATAAGGAAGGTCACAACAAACTTGCAGAACTCCTTATCACAAAAGAAGTGATTTATGCAGAAGACGTAGAAGAGATATTCGGCAAACGCCCTTGGGTAAGTCGTGCTCAGGAAATCATCAAAGAAAACGAAGCCAATGCCCCTAAACTTGAGGACATGCCAGATGTAGTAAAGCAGGCAGAAGCCGAACATCAGGCATCAAAAGGCGAAGAATAAAAAGTCGATAAGAAAAGTATGACAGATAAAGTACAAAATCTAATAACACGTGCTATCACAGGTGCGCTGTTTGTGACCATCATGGTTGTGGGATTCTTTAATCCCAGAGCTATGGTGGCTCTTTTTGCTTTCATCACTGGTATGGCTGTATGGGAATATACAGGACTTGTAAATCAGCGAGAAAATATTAAGGTTAATAGATTTATATCTACAATAGCAGGTGTATATTTCTTCATTGCTGTAGCAGCATTTAGAATTGGCATTGCGACAAATTTCGTGATTTTTGTGCCATATCTTCTAACTGTGGTATATTTATTTATCAGCGAACTGTATCTTAAACAGAAGGATCCAGTAAACGATTGGGCATACACAATGCTTGGACAAATGTATATAGCATTGCCACTCTCTATGATAAACATACTAGGTTTTGAGGTTTCGGCTAACGGAAACACAATAAGCTACAACATGCTAATTCCATTGTGTGTATTCATATTTCTATGGCTTAACGATACTGGTGCATATTGTAGCGGTTCGCTATTTGGAAAGCACAAACTATTTCCAAGAATTAGTCCTGCAAAGAGCTGGGAAGGCAGCATTGGTGGTGGCATACTCGTGATGATTGTTGCGGGAATAATAGGATACATGACAAACGAAAGTAGTCCATCAACATCTCATTTGTCTGTTATAGGATGGATAGGATTAGGACTCACTGTAGTAGTATTCGGAACATTGGGCGATCTTGTTGAAAGCCTATTCAAAAGAACTTTAGAAATTAAAGATAGCGGAAACATTCTTCCGGGACACGGAGGTATGCTAGACCGGTTTGATTCATCACTGATGGCTATTCCGGCAGCCGTAATATACCTTTACACAATACAGATATTCTGAGTAAAACCAAATATTTGACTATGAAAAAAAATTATCTTAACCTTATTAACCGTATTCTATCTTTCTTCATCCTTTGCTACAAATCCTGTAAAAGAATGGGGACAGTTACAAGTAAAGGGAACGCAGTTATGCGATGCTAAAGGCAACCCTGTTGTATTAAGAGGTGTAAGTCTTGGCTGGCATAATCTTTGGCCACGCTTCTATAATGCGAAAGCCATTAAATGGCTAAAAGATGATTGGCACGCTAACATTATACGTGCAGCAATGGGCATACAGATAGAAGATAACTATCTGAACAATCCCGAATTTGCAATGAAATGTATGTCGCCAGTTATTGAAGCTGCCATTAAAAATGGAGTTTATGTGATAATAGACTGGCATGCACACACCATGCATACTAAAGAGGCGACAATGTTTTTCACGAATATGGCGAAGAAATATGGAAAGCATCCCAACGTGATATACGAACTATATAATGAACCTATTCAAGACAAATGGGATAGCCTGAAAGTTTATGGCAAAACTATCATCACGGCAATACGCAAGTATGATCCCGACAATATCATTTTGATGGGATGTCCACATTGGGATCAAGATATTGATATTGCAGCAGCAAGTCCTATTGAAGGAGTTAGCAACGTTATGTATACAGTTCATTTCTATGCAGCTACCCACAAAGACTATCTTCGCAATAAAATGCAGACTGCTATTGAAAATGGATTACCAGTTTTCGTGAGTGAATGTGCCGGAATGGAAGCATCAGGAGACGGACCTGTTAATACTGAAGAATGGCAGAAATGGATTGACCTAATGGAGAAGCTGAAAGTAAGTTGGATAAACTGGTCTATTTCAGATAAAAACGAGACCTGTTCGATGCTGCTTCCTAGAGCTAAATCAGAAGGAAAATGGACAACTGATTTGATAAAACCTTATGGTATAATGGTAAGGAATTATCTACGTGAGTACAACAAATAAGCAAAGATTTGCCTAATCTTTATGATTAAGCAAACCAAACATAATACGGGCGGCATTATCGGGAGCGATAGTGTCGCCTAGTTTTTTGTACACCTCTTCATATTCATCAAGCATCTTCTGTCTACCCTCTCCTTCAGGAAGAATACGTCCAAGTTCTTCTGAAATATTAGATACAGAAAAACGATCAGCAAAGAGTTCCTTCACAATTTCCTTATCGGCGATAAGATTCACTAGCGATATATATTTACACTTTATCACATGATCGAATCCGAAACGTATCAAATGAGGAATAGGAGTTTCATAACATACAACTTGAGGAACACCAAACATTGCTGTTTCAAGAGTTGCAGTTCCGCTTGTGACAAGAGCAGCAACAGCATGATTCAATAAAGGATATGTCTCATTGTTAACAATCTTGATTTGAATATTTCCACAGTTTTTAATTCCATTAAGCACCATGTCATAATATTCTCTATCAATAGAAGGAGCGCCAGCAAGTACCAACTGATAATGATCTACATATTTCGTAGCCGACTTAATCATTGCCGGAAGATTATCTTTTATTTCCTGCTTTCTGCTACCAGCAAGTAATGCGATAATAGGTTTATCTGCGAGTAAAGCATTTCTATTACAGAACTCTTCCCTACTCTCTTTATAATCATTTTTAAACCTAGTTACTTCATCAGCGGTAGGATTACCAACATAATGTATTTTGTAATTATGTTTTTGTTCAAAAAAAGGTATTTCAAAAGGCAATATCGAGAATAGTTCTGCTACATCTCTTTTGATTGCTTTGATACGCCATTCCTTCCAAGCCCATATCTTAGGAGATATATAATAATATGCAGGGATTTTGGTATTAGCCTTTAGATATTTAGCTATATCAAGATTAAATCCAGCATAGTCTACAAGTATTACAACATCAGGGTTCCAGCTTACAATATCTTTTTTACACAGTGCCATATTGCGAAAAATAGTACGCAAGTGCAGAAGTACAGGAATGAATCCCATATAAGCCAATTCTTTATAATGCTTCACACGAGTACCTCCAACAGCAGCCATAAAGTCACCGCCAAAGAATCTAAACTCAGCATCGCTGTCATTATTTTTCAACGATTGCATTAGGTGTGACGCATGAAGGTCTCCACTAGCTTCACCAACAATAATGTAATACTTCATAACAATACTTTTTAATTAAAGTCCCCAGCTATTCAGTTTATCCATAATCTCATAATCGGTGACATCAATTTTCGTAGGAGTTATAGCAACATAGCCATTATTTACTGCCCACTGATCACCCTCTATAGCATCAGGTTCGTCATTACGATACACACCCACAACCCAATAATAGTCGTAGCCACGTGGATGACGTTCCTTTACAATCTCGTTAACCCATTGTCCCATTGTCATTCGGCAAATCTTAGTGCCCTTGAAAGGAGGCATCTCTGGGAAATTCACATTAAGACATATACCTTTTGGCAATCCCTCTGCAAGAACTTTGTCTACAATTTTGCAAACATCATCTTTGAGATATCTTAGGTCAGCTTCTGTATCATAATTACATGAAGAAAAAGCAATAGACGGAATATATTTCATGCAGCCTTCAAGGGCAACGCCCATCGTGCCAGAGTAATGATTATTCACCGTAGAATTATCACCATGATTAATACCACCAATAACAAGATCGGGAATTCTACCATCACAAAGTTCAGATATTGCGATTTTAACACAGTCAACAGGAGTTCCGTTACACGACCAAACCTCTACATCTCCCATATTATGTCGACGTTTTAGTCTCAATGGTGTTGTAGCCGAGAATGCGCAAGAAAATCCAGAACGTGCTGATTCAGGAGCACAGACTATCAATTCTGCTTTATCTTTGAGAAACGAAACTAGAGTTTTGATACCATTTGCATGATATCCATCATCATTTGAAATAAGTATTAATGGAAGGTAATTATTCATCTTTAACTTTTAAGTTTGGTACAAAAGTACTAAAAAAAGGTTTAATTCTAGTATTTCTCGCATAAAATATGTAACTTTGCGGTCAAATCAACTTTTTTCGAAATGGGAAAAATAATCGCTTTAGCTAACCAAAAGGGCGGCGTGGGCAAGACCACTACGACCATAAACCTTGCAGCATCACTTGCTACATTAGAGAAAACAGTTCTCGTAGTAGACGCAGACCCACAGGCAAATGCATCCAGTGGCTTGGGAGTGGACATTAAAGAAGTTGACTGCTCCATATACGAATGTATCATTGATCATGCCGACGTGCGCGATGCTATCTACACCACAGATATACAAGGTTTGGATATTATACCAAGCCATATTGACTTAGTTGGTGCAGAGATTGAGATGTTGAATCTGGAAAACAGAGAGAAGGTATTGAAAAACTTACTCGACCCAATTAGTAAAGAATATGACTACATCCTTATTGACTGTAGCCCCTCATTAGGTCTGATTACCGTAAACGCACTCACAGCAGCCAATTCTGTTATTATTCCTGTTCAGTGTGAATATTTTGCACTTGAAGGTATCAGCAAACTTCTTAATACAATTAAGATTATTAAGAGCAAACTGAATCAGGATTTGGAAATAGAAGGTTTCCTACTGACCATGTATGACAGTCGTCTTCGCCTTGCCAATCAAATATACGATGAGGTAAAACGACACTTCCAGGAATTAGTATTTAAAACTGTAGTACAACGTAACGTGAAACTTAGTGAAAGTCCTAGTCACGGACTTCCTGTTATCCTATACGATGCAGAGTCTACAGGAGCAAAGAACCATTTGGCACTTGCAAAAGAAATTATAAACAAGAACTCATAACATTCTTTAATGATGATTGAATGAATATCGTCATCAATTAATAACACATCATAAGAAGAAATGGCTGTACATAAGAAATTCAACGCACTCGGAAGAGGACTTGACGCACTGATATCAACGGATGCTGTGCGCACTCAAGGGTCTTCTACTATTAATGAGATTGCTATAGACCAGATAGAGGCTAATCCTAATCAGCCTCGAAGAGAATTTGACGACGAAGCATTGCATGAACTAGCAGTAAGCATCAGAGAAATTGGTATTATTCAACCTATCACACTGAGACAAATAACTGAGAATAAATTTCAGATTATTGCTGGTGAGAGAAGATGGAGAGCATCTCAATTAGCTGGACTTAAAGCTATCCCTGCATACATCCGTACTATCAAAGACGAGAATGTCATGGAAATGGCGCTCGTTGAGAATATTCAACGCGAAGATTTAAACGCTGTTGAGATTGCACTCGCCTACGAGCATTTGCTTGAAGGCAGCGGAATGACACAGGAAAAGGTTTCTGAACGCGTTGGAAAAAGTCGTACAGCTATAACCAACTATCTTAGATTATTGAAACTTCCTGCACAAGTACAGATGGCTTTGCAGAAGAAGGAAATCGATATGGGACACGCAAGAGCATTACTTGCTATTGACAGTCCATCATTACAAATAAAGCTATTCAAGGAAATCCAGAAAAACGGTTACTCCGTAAGAAAGGTAGAAGAACTTGTTCAGGCTTTAAAGAATGGAGAAGATATTGAGAGTGGAAAGAAGAAAATCATTGCTCGCAGCCAATTGCCAGAAGAGTTTAATGAACTGAAAACACGTCTTGCATCGTTTCTCAACACAAAAGTTCAAATGACGTGTTCGCCAAAAGGTAAAGGAAAGATAAGCATTCCTTTTGCCAACGAAGAAGAATTGGAACGCATCATGAACGTTTTCGACAAACTGAAAGATTAATATGTCTGTGAAGATACTTTCATTCATAATCATATCTGCTGCGATATTCGCTACGCCTTTCTCTGCTAATGCACAGAATGCAAACAAACGTATCGCTATTCCCGATACAACGAGTATCAAAGCAACGGATGCACTTACTCATAAAGACAGTCTTACTCTTGCGTCTGGCGACACAAAAATAGCTAAAAAGCAAAAGCGTGACTGGGCAACATGGCGTCCTGAACCAAAAAGAGCCTTATGGCTAGCTCTTGTAATACCAGGTGCAGGACAGATTTATAATCGTAAATTCTGGAAATTACCTATCGTTTACGGAGGTATTGTTGGATGTGTTTATGCCATGCACTGGAATAATCAGATGTATCACGACTATTCACAGGCCTATATGGATATCATGGATAATGATCCAAACACAGCCAGCTACAATCAGTTTATGCACCTCGGTGCAAAAATAACAAGCGATAATCTCGCTACATATCAAAATCTTTTCAAAAGTCGCAAAGACCGTTTTCGTAGATGGAGAGACATGAGTTTCTTTGTGTTGGTAGGTGTCTATGCTCTTTCTGTAATTGATGCGTATGTAGATGCGTCTTTATCGGAATTTGATATTTCAAATGATCTCAGTCTCAGAGTTGAGCCTGCAGTTATAAATACAGACAACAACAGAAATCCTCTCAATTCAGCCGGTATAGGAGTGCATTGCAACCTAAACTTCTAAACGTTGCTGAAACTACGAGATAACATTATATATGACAATAATTAAGTAATGAAGAAAATATATTTATTCACAATCGCTCTTCTCTTTGTAGGAAACGGTGCAATACAAGCGCAAGTAGAAAAGAACGATAATAAAAAAGAAACGGAGATTACCGTTAAAGATGCACAAGGAAAGCAAGTTACGATAGACCTTCCTGAGGCTATGACACAAGAACTTGATAGCTTGATGCAGCTATACAATACAAAGAAAAATCTTAAACCAGATACAAACTGTAACATGCCGGATGTTAATCCTGTATATGATAAGACAGTTTACATGAAGCGACTAAGCATGTTGCCTACAGTTTTAGAGATGCCTTACAATGATGTTGTGCAGACTTTCATCGACAGATACAGCGGTCATCTTCGCAATTCAGTAAGCTATATGTTGGGAGCTCAGAATTTCTACATGCCAATTTTCGAAGAGGCACTTGATACATACAGCTTGCCACTAGAACTTAAATATCTCCCTGTAATAGAATCGGCACTTAATCCATGTGCAGTTTCAAGAGTTGGAGCAACAGGTCTGTGGCAGTTTATGATAAAGACTGCAAAGAAATATGGACTCACTGTCAACTCACTTGTTGACGAGCGTCGCGATCCAATCAAATCATCTTATGCAGCAGCACATTATCTCAGCGACTTATATAAATTATATGGCGACTGGAATCTTGTAATTGCAGCATATAATTGCGGTGAAGATAAGATCAGCAAAGCAATGCATCGTTCAAAACAGACTGACTATTGGCAGATTTATCCTTATCTTCCAGAGGAGACAAAGGGATATGTTCCTGCTTTCATTGCTGCCAATTACATCATGAACTATTATTGCGATCACAATATATGTCCTATGACTTCAGAACTTCCTGCAAAGACTGATACAATATTGGTAAATAAGGATATAAACTTTGAACAGATTTCACATGTTCTTGGTATAGACATTGATCAGTTAAGAACGTTGAATCCACAATATCTTCATGACTTGGTAAACGGAAGTTGGCGCCCATCTTCATTAAGACTACCAACATTGATGATTACAAAATTCATAGACAACGAAGACTCTATCTATGCTTATAAGCCAGCAGAAGTAACTGCAAAAAGAACAGAAGTTGAAGTTAACAATGAAGAGCCAGTAGTTTCTAAGAGCCGTTCATACAGCAGACACAGAGGCAATTCCGACTCAAGCAAATATACAAGAAAGAAGAAGAAAAACAAGCGCAAGCATGTAAGCAAAAGCGTTACAGTAGGCGATGGAGATACTCTTTCTGAGATTGCAGAGCGTCACGGAACAACGGTTTCTAAGTTAAAGAAACTCAACAAGATTGATGGCAGCACAATACGTGCTGGAAAGAAAATAAAAGTTAAGTAAAATAAACTATACCGAATATGGACGAGCATGATATGAAAGAGGCTGCAAGAGAAGCTGCCGAAGACAAAATGATAACAGATGCTTTTCAGCATTTGCTTGACACCTATCTTGCGTCTCGACACAGGAAAAAGGTTGATATCATCACTAAAGCCTTTAATTTCGCCAGACAAGCTCACAAAGGTGTGAGAAGATTATCTGGCGAGCCATATATCATGCACCCTATTGCCGTTGCTCTTATTGCATGCGAAGAAATGGGACTCGGCTCAACAAGTATATGTTCAGCACTTCTGCACGATGTCGTTGAAGACACAGACTATACTGTTGAGGACATAGAAAACATATTCGGAAACAAAATAGCGCAGATTGTAGACGGTCTGACAAAAATAAGTGGTGGTATTTTCGGTGATAAGGCTTCTGCACAAGCAGAGAATTTCAAGAAACTACTGCTCACAATGAGTGATGACATTCGCGTGATTCTCATCAAAATTTGTGACCGTCTTCATAATATGAGAACTCTTGTTTCGCAGCCAGCTAACAAACAATATAAGATTGCAGGTGAGACCTTATATATATATGCACCGTTGGCTAATCGTTTGGGACTTAACAAAATAAAGACAGAACTTGAGGATCTGAGTTTTAAATACGAGCATCCTGAAGAATACAAAACAATACAAGATAAACTGGCTTCTACACGTGAACAGCGTGACATGCTTTTTGCACAGTTCACAGATCCTATACGTGAGGCTCTTGACAAGATTGGACTACAATATCAAATCAAAGCTCGTGTAAAAAGTCCTTATTCCATTTGGAATAAGATGCAGAATAAGCATGTAACATTTGAGGAAATCTATGATATTCTTGCTGTAAGAATTATCTTTGAACCAAAAGTTCGTGAAGAAGAAATTAACGAATGTTTCAACATATATGTTGCTATCAGCCGTATTTACAAGAGTCACCCGGACAGACTGCGTGATTGGCTGAATCATCCTAAAGCTAACGGATACCAAGCACTGCATGTTACCCTGATGAGTAAACAGGGAAGATGGATTGAAGTGCAGATTCGTTCAGATCACATGGACGAAGTTGCTGAACAGGGATTTGCTGCTCATTGGAAGTATAAAGATGGCGGAGAATATACTGAGGACGAAGGAGAACTAAACGATTGGTTGGGAACTATCAAAGAAATTCTTGATGATCCTCAGCCAGATGCTATGGACTTTCTCGACAGTATAAAGCTTAATCTGTTTGCTTCAGAGATATTCGTGTTCACTCCTAAAGGTGAAATCAAAACGATGCCTGCAGGATGTACGGCGCTTGACTTTGCGTTCCAGATTCATACGTTCCTAGGAAGTCATTGTATCGGAGCCAAAGTGAACCATAAACTTGTACCATTGAGCCATAAACTAAGCAGTGGCGACCAAGTAGAAATTCTCACAAGTAAGTCGCAGCACGTGCAACCTTCATGGATAAATTTCGTTTACACAGCTAAGGCTAGAGCTAAGATACAGGCTATTTTGCGTCGTGACAACCGTGAAGTACAAAAGAACGGAGAGACTGTATTAAATACATGGCTCGCAAACAACAGTATGGAACTCACATCTTCTGTATTGGATAAGTTGTGCGATTTCCACGATGTTAAAAAGCCAGAAGACTTATTCCTTGCTCTCGGCGATAAAAAGATTATACTTGGAGAGAAAGATCTTGACGAACTACTTGGTAAAGTCAAGAAAGATAACACCACTTCTGGATGGCGTAGATACGTGCCATTCTTCCACGGAAAGAGAGATGATGAAGATAAAGACGATAAGAATAGTTTGAAAAATCTATTTATCGTAGGCAAAGATTTCAAGAAAAAGAAACCTGTTATCATCAGCGAAGATACAATCAACATGTTTATTTTCCCGGCTTGTTGTCACCCTATTCCTGGAGATGATATATTGGGATACATAGATAATAAAAATCATATCGAAATTCACAAGCGAGCATGTCCAGTTGCAAGTCGACTGAAGTCAAGCTACGGAAATCGTATTCTTGATGCAAAATGGGATATGCACAAATTGATGTATTTCGATGCCATTATTGAGATCAGAGGCATTGACCGTAAGGGAATGCTTCAGGACGTGGCCGAAGTGATATCTTCTCGCATGAATCTAAATATCCACAAGGTTACTATCAACAGTGATGAAGGCATCTTTGATGGCAGCATCGAGGTTAAAGTACACGACAGAGACGAAGTGAGAGACATCATGGAAAATCTTAGACGCATTGACGATTTGCAGGAAGTGATGCAGATTATGTAAAACAAAAACTAATACCAAGTCCATGAAACCTTGAGGACTGATATGTTACATATAAGACTAAACAAACAAAACTATGAGAAAATCTATGCTACTATTGGCTGCTATCTTAATGGCCATAAACATCAATGCTGCAAACAAGTATGACAACCCTGACACACTTTTCGTAGCACGTGACGGAACTGCAGAGTTTCGTAATGTATCAGAAGCCATAGAGGTATGTCGAGCATTCATGGACTACCACAAAGTAATCTTTGTCAAAAAAGGTACTTACAAAGAGAAGTTGATTATTCCTTCATGGCTAAACAATATAGAGATTTGCGGAGAAGACCGTGACAAGACCATCATTACGTATGATGATCACGCTAATATTATGAATCCAGAGACAGGCAAGCCAATGGGTACATTCCGCACATATACGTTGAAGATTGAAGGAAACGACATCAAACTGAAGAATATTACCATAGAAAACAATTCTGCACGACTTGGACAGGCGGTATCATTGCACACAGAAGGTGACCGACTGACATTCGTTAATTGCAATTTTCTAGGACATCAAGATACTATATTCACAGGCATAGCAGGCACTCGTTTGTATTTTGCTGACTGCTATATTGAGGGAACGACCGACTTTATCTTCGGTCCTGCTACTGCTTGGTTTGAACGATGCACGATTAAAAGTAAAGCTGATAGCTATGTCACAGCAGCTTCTACGCCAGCAGAACAGCCTTTTGGTTACATCTTCAACCATTGTAAACTTATCGCACAAGAAGGTGTAAATAAGGTTTATTTAGGTCGTCCATGGCGTCCATACGCATATACATTGTTTATGAACTGCGAATTAGGCAAACATATTCGACCAGAAGGATGGGAGAATTGGAAGAATCCAGACAATGAAAAGACAGCACGCTATTCTGAATACAACAACGCTGGCGAAGGAGCAAACAATTCAGGCAGAGTGAAATGGGCTCACCAACTATCAAAGAAAGAAGCTGCCAGTATTACGCTAGAGAATGTATTCAAGCAATGCACAAATTGGATTCCAACAAATAATAAATAATCCTCATCTTCATACGATTACAGCGAAGACAATACTGATTACAGCGCAATGTATATAAATGTACGCACGCATGCGCGCACACGTATGGTATATCATCATACAAGCGCGGAGTAGATGGTATACACACTATCATTACCAAACATATACATGATAGAATAAGCAAATAATGTGCAAAATATCAGCTTTTTTTGAACAATAAAATCAGCTTTTTTTCATTATCATCACTTTTCGGTGTAAAAACACATGTTTTTGCACAGTAAAAATCGCCTCTGAATCATCTCCAATACTGCATTACATCGATAAAACGCATAAAATGCCGTCTTTTGGACGACACTTCATTTTATCAAAAAGACAGTCTAACTATCTGATATACAATCATTAGACACTTTGACACTAGTATTTTTAGAAACTATATGTGAGGAAAATAACTATCATTATCAGTAATTGAAAACTAGTTGAGCAGTATAAATCGTGTCTGAATAAGAGAATGAATCATACTCAAATCACATTTTTACTGTAGCAAAAACTCATTATAAAAATATGGAATTGCGTTTCTACGATGAAACGTTTCTGTTTCTACGATATAAAGTTTGCGTTTCTACGATCAAACGTTTGCGTTTCTACGATATAAAGTTTCCATTTCTATATAGAAACGCATATTAAGAATCAGAAAGTTTACTTTCTAACAATACAAAATCGCAAAAGAAAACTGTCCTTTTCACGTTTCATCGTTATAACATCAATTATTGACGTAGCTAAGACGTAGCTCACCGTAGTTAAGATTTCAGTCTTATTCTTCGAAAGCCCTTATAAATAGGGACTTTTAGGAAGAACGTAAGTTACGTAGCTATTTTAAATAAAAACACGAGAAGAGCCCCTATCATATCCAAATATGATTTTATGATAGATTTAATAATAAGAAATCAGCCTTTACTCTCTCTGAAACGTTTGCTCCTACAGAATAGCATGGAACAGAACATTCATAAAGAGTGAAGGCTTTGATTTGCCATTACTTTTCATTTAAAGTAAGATGTGATTGACTATGATTTATTTCTATTTTGCTGAAATAGAATTTCTGAAGCACAAATATGCGATGATTCTAATTCCGCTAAAACATAATATAGAATCGTTCTTCAGGGTATAAATAGAAAAAAGGTAAATATATCTATGATTACTCTCAACCGTAAAAGCAACTTTCTGTGGTTGATGAGTTTCAATAGAAACTCTAGATTATTGCAATCCGTCAAGTTGCTGTTTTAATTCCTTCAACTGAGTTCTTACAGACAATAGTGTGTCAAGCACATCAGCAGTCTTGTCTACTCCATCTCTGTTGGCACTCAACATCTTGCGTGCAGCAGCAAGTTTAAAGCCACGCACCTTCACAAGATTATATATGACCTTAAGCTGCTCAATATCCTTCTCGGTGTATTGGCGAATCTTTGTACCGGTCTGAGTCTTCGGACGCAACTGTGGAAACTCACTTTCCCAGTATCTCAAAGTACTCTCATTGATATCAAACATTGCTGCTACCTCCTTGATAGAGTAATACAACTTAATGTTTTTATTTGGATTCAAAGCCATATTTGCTTACATTTTTATTAAACAATGATTAATTTATTTGCAAAGTTAGCAAATTTATGCCAACTCCTCTCAACATCTCTAAACTTTTTTGTACCTTTGCGGATGATTTTTTATAAAGAATTAATTAAAATAACATATTTAAGATGATGACAGCAAACGAAGTCCGTGAGTCATATAAGAAATTCTTTGAGGCTAAGGGACATAAAATCGTAGCATCAGCCCCTATGGTCATTAAGGATGACCCAACACTGATGTTCACCAATGCCGGCATGAACCAGTGGAAAGACATTATTCTCGGAACTAAAGATCCAGGAATGGATGTGCGTCGTGTTGATTCTCAGAAATGCCTGCGTGTAAGCGGAAAACATAATGACCTAGAAGAAGTTGGCCATGATACATACCATCACACAATGTTTGAGATGCTTGGCAACTGGAGTTTCGGAGATTATTTCAAAGAAGGCGCCATTGACTACGCATGGGAATACCTCGTTGATGTGCTGCATCTTAATCCAGAAGACCTTTACGTAACTGTTTTTGAAGGTTCAAAAGAAGAAGGACTAAGTCGTGATGACGAAGCTGCAAGCTATTGGGCTAAGCATGTTCCTGCTGATCACATCATCAACGGTAACAAACATGATAACTTCTGGGAAATGGGCGATACAGGTCCTTGTGGTCCTTGCTCTGAGATTCACGTAGATTCACGTACTCCGGAAGAGAAGGCTAAGGTTGCTGGTCGTGATCTTGTTAATCAAGACGACCCACAAGTTATTGAAATATGGAACATCGTATTCATGCAGTATAACAGAAAGGCTGATGGAAGTCTTGAATCATTGCCAATGCATGTTATCGATACCGGTATGGGATTTGAACGTCTAGTACGTATGCTTCAGGGCAAGCATAGTAACTATGATACAGATATCTTCCAGCCAATCATCAAAGAAATACAAAACATCAGCGGAAAGAAATACGGATTCACTACACCTACAGGTGAGAACGGAGAAGGAAAAGACGAGCAGGAGAAGATTGATATTGCAATGCGTGTTGTTGCCGATCACCTTCGTGCTGTTGCTTTCTCTATTGCCGATGGTCAGTTGCCTAGCAACGCCAAAGCAGGTTACGTGATTCGTCGAATCTTGCGTCGTGCTGTACGTTACTCATATACATTCCTTGACCAGAAGAGTGCATTCCTTTACAAACTCCTTGCCGTTTTGGTACAGGAAATGGGACATGCTTTCCCAGAGCTTTCAGCTCAACAGGAACTCATCGCACGTGTTATCAAGGAGGAAGAAGATTCATTCCTTAGAACTCTTGAGAAAGGTATCAACCTTCTTAATGGTGACATGGACGAACTTAAAGCACATGGACAGAAAGAACTTGACGGTACAAGTGCATTCCGTCTTTTCGATACATACGGTTTCCCTCTTGACTTGACTGAACTGATTTGCCGTGAAAACGGATATACAGTAGATGAGAAAGGTTTCAACGAGGAAATGGCTAAGCAGAAAGCGCGTGCTCGCAATGCAGCAGCCGTAGAAAGCGGAGACTGGGAAATCATCAAGGATGGTGAACAGGAATTCGTAGGATATGACTATACTGAATACGAATGCCACATATTGCGCTATCGCAAAGTAACCCAGAAGAAGAATACATTCTATGAACTAGTGCTTGACAACACTCCTTTCTATGGTGAAATGGGTGGTCAGGTTGGTGATCAGGGATCTTTGGTTAGTGAGAACGAGACTATCGAAATCATTGATACAAAGCGCGAAAATAATCAAAGCATTCATATCGTTAAGCAACTGCCTAAGGATATCAACGCAGACTTCATGGCTTGTGTAGATATTGACAAGCGTGACGGAAGCGCTGCTAACCATACAGCAACTCACTTGCTTGACTATGCTTTGAAGCAGGTTCTTGGAGACCACATAGAACAGAAGGGTTCTTATGTTGATGCAACTACATTGCGCTTTGACTTCTCTCATTTCCAGAAAGTCACTAACGAGGAACTGCGTAAGGTAGAAATGCTAGTAAACAGCATGATACGTCAGGACTTACAGCTTGACGAGCATCGTGAAACTCCAATAGAGGAAGCTAAAGAACTTGGTGCAATTGCATTGTTCGGCGAGAAATACGGAGACAAAGTACGTGTAGTACGTTTCGGTCCTAGCTGCGAATTCTGTGGTGGTATCCACGCACAGAGTACAGGTCGTATTGGTTTCTTCAAGATTATCAGCGAAAGCAGTGTAGCATCAGGCATACGCCGCATTGAGGCTCTTACAGGCAAGGCATGCGAGGATTCAATATACGCAGTTCAAGATACGATGACAGCTCTTAAGTCAATGCTAAACAACTCCAAAGACCTCACAGTAACACTGAAGAAGTTTATTGACGAGCACGACGAAATGAGAAAGGAAATAGAGAAGTTCCAAGCTCAGGCAGTTGAGCGTGCAAAGGTTGAACTTATCAACAGAGTAAGAGAAGTTAATGGTGTGAAGGTTATCAGTGCAGTATTGCCACTAGAGCCAGCAGCAGTCAAAGACTTAGTATTCAAACTCCGTGAAGCTATTCCTGAAAATCTTGTTGCCGTTATCGGTAGCACATCAAACAACAAACCATTACTTACCGTTATGTTTAGTGATGACATGGTGAAAGACCACGAACTTAACGCCGGTAAGATCATCCGCGAAGCAGCTAAGCTGATTCAAGGTGGTGGTGGCGGTCAGCCTCATTATGCTCAGGCTGGCGGAAAAAACCTTGACGGCATCAATGCTGCCGTAGACAAGGTTATTGAATTAGCAAATCTGTAGATCAGATTTATATAAATCTCATAAAATCAACAAAGCCACACGTCGTGAGATGTGTGGCTTTTATTTATCTATTATTGTAATATACCCACGGCTAAAGTTGATGATATCAATCATAAAATTAATTTCGGATATATCCATACAGTTTTATATATCAAAAAATCGTTTCTACAATATAAAGTTTGCGTTTCTACGACATAAAGTTTCCGTTTCTACGATATAAAGTTTGCGTTTCTATATAGAAATAGAAATACTGTTTGACGTTTGCCCGACACTATGTTTTAGCGAAAAGACAATCTAACTTACTGAAGATCAACGAATAGACATTTAGATGCTTATTTATTTGCAAAACCTATGTACGGTTTTACAAGTTTAAATAAAGACCTCCTGCATTTCAGAAGTCTTTTCTTCGTATTCATCTAATGAAACACGTCGTCCTCTCAAAGCCCGAACAAGCGGATAGTGAATAAAAGATTTGTCATTGCTGGTATACCAAGCAAATCTTGATATTCTTTTCACGCCTCTAGCCATCGTATCCACCTTCTTAGCATACTTTGGATTTACAACGGTAAGCAATCGTTCACCTGTATGCAATTCCAAAGCCAATACAAGGAAAGTCTTTGAGATGTTGTCATCTGCAATTTTTACATTGCGTACTGAAATTCTTACATTGATATCCCAACCATATTTTTTATTCATTGCATCAGCCATTCCTCTGAACACAACGCCATGTGGAGCAGTATCTTTCAGTCCTGTATAAGCAATGCTGTAATGAATCATTTCATGCAAAAGCACATTCTGAAACTGGCGTTCCGTCATATCATAATAATTACTTATGCGTATGGCGAAATCATAAACTTTGGTTCGTCCAAATCTGGTAACATGTTTACAAGACATGCTACCAAGACGAGTCTTTGATTTTGATAAAGCTAAATCGGGAAGAGGCAGTTTACCGCCAAAATAATCTTTATTAAAGACGGTAAACCACTTCTCAATCCATTCTATGCTTACTTGCATAACTCTTTGATAAGATAATTAGAAACAATGGCATCAGCACGATAGATGTTCTGTGAGAAACCATGATCAAAACCATCAAGAATCTGCAATTCACTATTCTTCCATATCTGATGATAACGCTCGCCATAAGTATAAGGCACTACTCTATCACCTGTTCCGTGTACTATCAAAGCAGGTCCGTCATACTTTGCAGCAGTCTCGTAAATAGGCAAAGAGAAAGCACTACGGATATAGTCAGCTCCCAACTTCTTTCCACCAAACATATCAACAGCTTCTGGAGGATCAAGTGGATCAAAAGACTTTCCGAAAACACTACCTCTGATTGCATCTTCACGCAACACTGCTGCTGGAGCCATCAAAACAACAGCCTTAAGCTTGTCGCTTCCCAATTCTCCTGCAAGCATACTTGCTACTACTCCACCCTGAGAATGTCCGGTAACAGCAACACTGTTCACATAAGGTAAAGCAGCTACATAGTCATAAACCTTCTTTGCGTCTTCTATTTCATTCAAAACGGTCATCTTAGCAAAGTCGCCTTCGCTCTCACCATGTCCATTAAAATCAAATCTGATAGATGCTATGCCATGTTTCTGCAAAGAGTCTGCAATAAGTTCGTTAAGCTGTCCGCCCTTGTTACCCATGAATCCATGAAGAATCATTACCATTGGGCAACGCTGACCAGCAGCTAGAACTGGCTTCTGAATGATTGCAGCAAGCTTGCCCATAGAACCATCTACGGTCAATTTCTCGGTTGTTCCTGGAATCACCTTCTTCACAGCAGTAAGTTCGGTAAGTGTCTTCTCAACCTTATCTGACAAAACAGAACCGAGAATCACGTTTCCATCCTTACCGATAATATACATAGAAGGAATCCAATTAACGCCATAAGCCTTAGAAACCTCTGTGTCGTGCCATTTCTTTAATTCACTGACATTGGTATAAGTCATACCATATTTAGCCATGAGCTTCGTCCAAGCAGCCTTGTCTGTATCAAAAGACACACCTACAAACTCAACGCCCTTATTCTTAAACTCATCATGCATTCTGATTACATTAGGCAAGTCCTTTCTGCAATCAGGACACCAACTAGCCCAAAAATCAACAACTACATACTTACCCTTCAAACTGCTTAATTTGAAAGTTTTTCCTTCAGCGGTCTTCAACTTAAAGTCAGGAGCTTTTGTTCCAGGCTTCAACAAAGCTGTTGCATACTTGGTATCAGCATCAGGCATATTAAACTGCGCCTTAACAGTTGTTACGCATAGCATTAAGAGTGCAGCTATGCTCAATTTTCTAAATGTCATTTTCATATAAAATAAATTATTCTAGTCTCAATAATAATAGTTCTACAAAGATACTAATAAATTCATTAGTATATTAAAAAAATGCAACACCTTTAGACTTTATTAAAAATAAAAGTATACCTTTGTTGATAAAGTAGTGAGATTATAAGTAATATAATACCTTTATAATGAAAATTATAGCAATCACAACTCCCAATTTCATAGAATGTGAAGCATCTGTTATTCCTCATCTACTGCAATTGGGTGTAGACTTAGTACATATACGCAAGCCCAGTGCAACAAGCGAACAACTGGCACTATTGCTGAATAGTCTGCCTACTTGGTGTTATGATCAATTGGTTGTACACGATTGTCTTGAACTGGCAAACAAATATAATCTGAAAGGCGTTCATCTGAATAGGCGAAACCATACTGTTCCCGACAACTTCAAAGGAAGTGTATCTATGTCCTGTCATAGTCTGGAAGAAGTTGAAATAAAGAAGGATATGGCAGACTACATATTTCTGAGTCCGATATTCAACAGTATTTCAAAAAATGGTTACAATTCTGCGTTCAATAAAGAAGAATTGCACAACGCTATGAAACTAGGAACAATAGACAAAAAGGTGATTGCATTGGGAGGTGTTTCGTTGGCAAATATAGAAACTGTTAAAGATTTAGGATTTGGAGGAGCTGCACTACTAGGTGATATCTGGTACAGAACAGAATCACTCGACTTTGACGAATACATCAAATCATTAATAGGAATATAAAAAGGACTTTATAAAAGAAATACAAGCAACAGCATGTTTTGTAAATAAACAAAACAGCTATTGCCTGCACGTCAACGATGTTATCTATAATAGATAACCTATAATAAAGAAAATCTATTTATTCTTCAAGATGCTGTCAACTTGTGTTTTAAGATCAGTCTCATTCAGAGCGACAGCCTTAACAACACCACTAGGATCTATTAAGAATGTAGTCGGTATCCATTTAATACCAAACGGAGATGCGCTATGACTCCATCCTTTTACATCACTCACATTTACCCAAGAGAGCGAATACTTACGCAAAGCATTTTTCCATGCTTCTGCTGTACGGTCTAGTGAATATCCATAGATCACGAGTTCTGGATATTCTGCAGCGATAGCCTTTACAGTAGGTATCTCTCTGCGGCAATCACCACACCAAGAAGCCCAAAAGTCTAGCAATACCCAATGACCACGATAATCAGAAAGTTTATGTTCCACTCCCAATGTATCCTTAGAAGCCACTTCGGGAGCAATGTCACCGACAACAATACTATCGGTGAACTGTTTAGTTTGAGCATTTATAGCAAAAGAGAATGCTATTGCCAAAACAGATAATATAAATCTATTCATATTCTATTATGTATTTTATCGGTTTTTATTTTCCACATCAAACCACAAACGGGTAGTCAGTTCATCTGGCCCTTGATGAGCTATAGCAGCCTTATAGTTGCTGCCATTGAGACTTTGCTCTGTAACTGGGTAAAAGAAACGACGAGGAAGTTGTCCTTTACCTAGAACAGAAGAAGGACCAGCCTTTAGTTTTGGATAACCAAGACGACGCCAATCTGTGAATGCATCAGAAGCTTGCCCGTAATAGCTTATCCATTTCTGCCACCCTATCTGTTCAGCCCAATTACTAGCATCATAGGCTACTGAAGTCTGAGCAAGATATTTATCAGCATTGTCTCCTACACCAAACTGCTGAAGAGACGCTGTGATACCTTTGTTATAGAAATCTTGCGCATCAGCATTGATGATACCTCTGGCTGCAGCCTCAGCAAAGATCAAGTTGATCTCTGAATAGGTAAAGAACACTGCTGGAGCATTATCTTTAAGAAAATAAGTACCAGGACGAGAGAGTTTATTAAAACCCTGACTATTAGCCTGATCAGCAGAAAGTCCATTTGCAGCTCCTTGATAAGTAGTTACTGTTGCATCAGAAGGAAGTTGAGCATATATTGGCAGACGAGGATCATTATAATCTTTAAGCTTATCAATAAGCGTCTTAGATACGCGCTGATCATCACGTGTGCTGAATGCACTTGCCCAAGGATTCCATTGAGGAGAAGATGTGAACACAAAGTTAGCATTATCACTGTTTGATGATATCAATTCTGAACGATTTGCATAAAGTTGCGCAATAATGCCAGAAGCTAGTTCTTGGTCACGATCGGCTATCTCTAGGGCAATTCTTAAGCGAAGTGACTGCGCAAAACGTTTCCACGATGTGATGTCTCCTTTGTAGATAAGATCACCACTAACGCTACCGTTTGTTGATTTCAGACTATCAGCAGCCGTTTGTAGTTCACCTAGTAATCCCTTTAACACATCTTCCTGATTATCGTAAGCAGGAGTAACCTTTTTGGCATACTGTGAATAAGGAATATCACCAAACAAATTCGTCAACTGCAAGAAAGTCCATGATCGCCATATCTTTGCTACAGCACGATAGTTTGCGTTTCCTAAATTACTATTCTCTACGGCATTAAGGTCTGCTATGATTGTAGCATATCCGTCATCCCACACACTAGAAAAAGAACTAGTGGTGACATTATAGCAGTCTGGTTCAGTATATTGAATCTTTGCCCAATGCTGATCCCAAAGCAAAGCAGCATTATAGTTAAGATCATTGCCCAAGAACCATTGGGCTGCATGATATTGCGCTGCAGAAAGCAAGTATGCTGGCTGAGGATTCTCTGTCGCATTAGGATTCTTATTGATTTCTGCAAGTTGGTCATCGCAAGAGTTGAAGCCAAAGACTAGCAACGGAAGCAACAAATATGTATATATGGTCTTGATTTTCATATTCTTATCTTTTAAAATAATTATAAAATATCCTAGAACTTAATCTTAAGGTTCAGTCCTATCTGACGCGTTGTAGGTAGCGACAGACTTTCATATCCTTGTGCATTACCTGTTCCACGAGCAAGTTCTGGGTCAACATTTGGCACATCCTTATATATAATCCATAGGTTGCGTGCTGTTAACGAGAGAGCTAAGTCTTGAAGATTAAGGCGACGTACAAAAGCTTTTGGGAAAGAGTAAGAAAGTACTACTTCACGTAGCTTCACATAATCTGCATTCCAAACGTTAGCCTCATCAATACTATAGATACGATGATAATACTGTTCTGCTGATGCAAGTGTGCTATTTTTTTCTCCATTAGCCTTTACACCGTCAAAGAGTATTCCATCCTGATACACACGAGTTTTGCTGCCACTGACATTGGCATAATATAAACCTGTAGAACTAGTGGTATAGTCTGGTGCAGATATTTGAACATTGTTACCAGAAGCATCCTTATAATACCAAAGTCCTCCATGCTCTGCATCACGACCAGGAAGGGTACTTGCCAATACTCCGGTGTAACGTCCTGTACTGTTTGTGTTAGAATAAATCTGTCCACCAATACTTGCATCAATGAGTACGCTCAAACTCCAATTTTTATAAGTGAAAGTATTGTTGATGCCTCCCACCCAGTCTGGCTGAAACTTACCAAGATTGCCCGATGTAGACGAAACCTTTGGTAATCCATTATCATCCACTACAATCTTTCCAGCAGCATCACGAACATAGGTAGTACCGAATAGTGTACCATAGTCGCCACCAACTGGTGCAATTACCTGAATACCAGGATTGCCAATCTGATAGCTTGAGATGAGACCTTCTGGATCTAATTTGATAACCTTACTTTTGTTTGTTCCATAGTTCACATCAACATCCCAACGGAATTTTCCTGCGATGACAGGAGTTCCACCAACGAAAAGTTCAAAACCTCTATTGCGAATGTGTCCTGCATTTCTAATCTGTGACGTATAACCACTAGCTGCTGTTGTAGCAAGGCGTAGTATCTGGTCACGTGAATCAGTCTGATACAATGCAGCATCAAAATGTAATCTATTGCCAAAGAAGGCTCCTTCAAGACCTACCTCATAAGAACTTGTACGCTCTGGCTTCAGATTAGCGTTTAATCCTTGCTTACTTGATGTCTGCAAAGGATTTCCATTGAATGCAGCCTCTGATGTATAGACTGTTGCCAACTGATATGGATCGGCATCACTACCAACCTGAGACCAACCACCACGTAGTTTAAAATAGTTCACATTCTTGCTATTAAAGCCTAAGGCTTGATCAAGAAGAACACTCGCTGTAACTGATGGATAGAAATAAGAGTTATTAGCTGTAGGAAGTGTTGACGACCAGTCATTACGTCCTGTCACTGTCAAGAAAGCCCAACTACGATAACTGGCAGATGCAGAACCGTAAACACTATACTGACGCAGTTTGTAGAAGTAGTTTGAACTCACAAGTGGGTCACGTGAATTACTTAGCGTGTATAGGTCGGCAACAGCCAGACGAGGAGCCTGCTGATAGTTGTTTTCATATTGCTTATTTCTCACGTTAAATCCAGCAAGTAGATCAAGTGAAAAATCATCGTTAAGTTTCTTTGTGTAGGTTGCAATAGCCTCACTGTTTTGTTCCTTCACAGTATAGGCATCCTCAGAGTAACTACCATAAGGTGTTCCATTTGTTCCCCAACGTATCTGAGCCTTTCTGCGATCCTGATACCAGTCTGTACTCGTCTTTAGGCGAAGTTCAAGACCAGTAGCAAGATGGAACGCTACGTGAAGATCGCCAATAAGACGATGACGTTCTTGCTGCTGAGTGTTATATGTGGTTGTCCAATATGGATTGCTATAATAGCTAGAATTCCAGTTGCGAGAATAATCTGCTTTCAAAGAGTTCATGTCTACCTGTCGACCACTCCAAAGAAACTGAAGCATCGTCATGTTGTTACGACCCGACTGTCCTGGAATACTTGGAGCTGTATATACAATATAGTTAGCTGTGGCTCCCACTGTTATAGACTTCGTTAGATTATAATCTGTGTTGAGTGTTATATTAGACTTGTGAGTCTCTGAACCAGGCACAATACTCTGTTCTTTCTCGAAGTCATATCCCACACGGAACTGATAGTTGTCATCTGATTTTTGTATAGAGATACCATTGTTAGTACTAAAACCTGTTCTAAAGAAATCTCTTACATTGTTTGGATGTGACACCCATGGCGTAGCAATACGATTGCCTGATGCATCAAGAGGACTGTCAAACTGTGGAATAAGAAGTCCTGTGTTCATCTTTGGTCCCCAACTCTCATCAACGCCATCATTCACACCGCCTCCTTTACCATCAACATAACTGAACTGTCCATCAGCACCCTGTCCAAAGATATTCTGATAAGTAGGAAGAGTTGCTGCAAAAGACAATTTGTTTGAACTAGTAAAGGTGACACCCAATCCCTTCTGCGATTTTCCTGTTTTAGTAGTTATGATAATAGCGCCATGAGCTGCACGAGAACCATAAAGGGCTGATGCATTAGGACCTTTAAGTACTGTGATATTATCAATATCCTCTGGATTAAGATCGGCTATTGCATTTTTAAAGTCACGACCTACATTCTGAGAATTGAGTTGAGAATTATCTACAGGTATTCCATCAACTACAAATAAAGGTTGATTCTCTCCTGCTATTGATGTCTCTCCACGTATGACGATACGACTAGATCCAAGGTCGCCCTGTGAACCTGTGATACGAAGACCAGCTACCTTTCCACTAAGGTCATTTAGGATATTATTGTCCTGTGCCCTAGTAAGGTCGGCTGCTGAAATATTCTGTGCACTGTAGCCAATAGCTTTCTTCGCTTTTGATATACCAAGAGCTGTTACTACCACCTCATCAAGTCCACGAAAGTCTTCTGCTAGATGGATATCAAGATTGCTATTGCTAACCTTAGAAACATTAATTTCTTCTTTTTTATAGCCAATATAACTTATGACGAGTGTTGAAGGGATATTTTTTACATTGATAGTGAACTTACCATCTTCATCGCTCACGGCCACAGCTTTGGCATCAGACGTTGTTTTAAGGCTAATAGATGCGCCAATAATCGGTTCACCTGTATTCTTATCTGTTACAGTGCCATGTAGCGTCTGAGCCAAAGCATGACTAGCTAACACAAAGAGTACAAGTAGGGTTAGAGCGTATCTTCGTGATACACACAAATTTATATTTATCTTCATAATTTATATACAATTAAAATAAGTAAAATGGTGATCCATCAACATTAATTCTTACTCTCTGATGTGCTATGGATGGTACAATAACTAATAAACTCAAAATCTGAAAACCTCTTTTTACTACATTACTTATTCTTCTCATTTTGTCCCTAATATATTATAGTGTACAATATTTAAATTCTCTCAAACGTGTAGACGGACAAAATCTTATTTGTCAGTGTCTTCTTAAATAGAAATAGCGCAACATCGGTTGCACATTCGAATCATGTGATTTGTATTCATAATTTTAATTTTCAATTACAACTAATTTATTAATTTTCACATTTGCAAAGTTATGGGGTTTTTCCTTGGTAAACAATACCGCCCGTGTGGTATATTAATAACACAAATACGGCATACCCATCTACCATATAAATGGTATACATAGAAATTGCAACAAAGGAATTGGATTTAAAACAAAATATTGTAACTTTGCCACCATAAGCCCAAATAATATATTTTGAGGGTGAATTTGACGAATACATAACAGCAATAATTGAAAAATGAAAAAGGAACTTGAAGACAGAGTACAAAAAGCGATAGATAATTTTATGCTAGGTTACGGATGCTGCCAAAGCGTTGTAACAGCATTTGCTGATTTATATGGTATGGACGATAACACCGCAAAGAAAGTTGCTGCTGGATTTGGTGGTGGCGTAGCAAGAATGAGAATGATGTGCGGTGCTGTTTCGGGAATGGTGATTCTTGCCGGACTTGACTGCGGACAAACTGAAGGCTCTGACAGAGAAGGAAAGTCGGCTTGCTACAAAGTGATACAAGAACTATTGGCTAAATTCAAAGAGCGCAATAGTTCTATTATCTGTGCAGACCTACTTAAACTCAACAAGGAGGATGTTGCCCATTCAAGCTATGAAGCCTCTGAACGCACAGCAGAATACTATCAACGACGTCCCTGCGTAAAGAAAGTTGAAAGTGCTGCTATCATTTTCGCTGAATATCTCGAAGCAAAAGAAACTAACATATAATATAAATATCATCAATATGAATAAAGTTCTTATTACTGGTGCTAACAAAGGCATTGGATTTGGAATTAGCAAACACCTTGCATTGAAAGGCTGGCATGTGCTAGTGGGTGCAAGAAACAAAGAAAGAGCAGAGAAAGCCATTCAGGAACTAAAGGCTCTTGGAGCAAAAGAGGCTGAATGGGTGAATATCAACCTTTCTGACTTGAAGTCTCTTGACGATTCTATAGCAGAGATAAAGCGTAATCATCCAGACATGTCAATGTTGATAAACAATGCCGGCATACCTGGAGATATGGCGTGCGCTAGCTATGACTCAGACATTAAAGATATTATAGAAACCGTTCAGGTGAATTATATCGGAACTTATTATCTTACGAAAGGACTTGTTCCTACTATCGCTGCCAATAAAGGACGCATTGTGAATGTAACAGTTCCTGTAAGCGTGAATCCATATTGGAATCCTTTGGCTTACAAGGCTAGTAAAGCTGCGCAAAACGTGATGACAGAAACGTTTGCATTCGACTTTGAAAAGAACAACGTTCCTGTAGAAATCTATTGTGTTCATCCTGGACCAACAACAACAGATCTTAACGGAAACATGCGTTTACCAGGATTTCATGAGCCAGACCTTGTAGGCGAAAAGATTGTAGACATTATCTATGATGGAAAGCGCCATCAGGGAGAGTTTATCGAGATCTACCCTATTGTTGAGGAATAGACGCAGTTTGTGTCTTTGGCCAATTCACAAGAAACAGTTTCTCTGTGGCTCGTGTAAAGGCTGTATATAACCAATGGATATAGTCTGGTGTCAACATTTCATCAGTCATATATCCTTGGTCTAGATACACGTGCGCCCATTGTCCGCCTTGTGCCTTATGGCAAGTGATGGCATAAGCATATTTAATTTGCAAAGCATTGAAATAATCATCTTGCTTCAACTTCATCATTCTGTCGCGCTTGTGCGGAATGTCTGCATAATCTTCCATGACTTGCTCATATAGTTTCTCGCTCTGCTCGCGTGTAAGTGCTGGAGCTTCAGACATCAGCGTGTCAAGAATCACAATCTGCTCTATTTCGTAATTGTCATAATCTGGAAACGATAGCATCACGTTGGCAAAGTTGAAACCATACAGCTCGCGAATATTCCTCACTCTGACCACCTTTACCCTATCACCATTTGCGATGAACGACAATTTGCGTTCATTCGTTTCAAGATACTTATTTTTTACTACCATCAGCATATCGCCAGAACAAAGCATTTCTTCTCTGTCCAGAATCGTGTTTCTTATGCCCTGATTATATATATTTGCACGCTTGTTACTTCGCGTAACAACCATTGTCTCGTCCATACCAACATCAGAGTAGCTTGAACTTAAACTTTCTACGAGTTCGTTTCCTGGCATCATCACGATGTCTGCAAAACCTGTAAAACTTATTTTGGGTAATTCTGTGGCTTCATCATGCGTTATCATCTGCCTAATGAGTGTGGCATTATAAAGTATTCCGCTGTCTTTGCTCTGTCTCAACACTTCGTTTAAGTCACATTCATACACTTTTATTCCATAGCCTTCAAGCAGCATGCGATTAAGAGCGGGTGCTTCATCCTCGCCAACAGGTGGCAACTGAGCCTTATCGCCTACAAGCATCATGCGACAGTTGTCACCCTGATATACATATTGTATAAGATCAGACAACAAATCACCCGAACCAAAATCACTATTCATTGAGCCATTTCCAGAACCAATCATCGATGCCTCGTCAATCATAAACAAAGTATTCTTGTGCATATTGTCATTCAGGTTGAACTTCCCGTCAATACCCGAATAACTCTTCTCACGATAAATCTTTCTGTGAATGGTGAATGCAGGCAGACCGCTATTCAATGAGAACACCTTTGCTGCCCTACCCGTTGGAGCCATCAGCAGCAACTTCTGTCCCAATCGAGTAAAGGTGCGAACCATAGCACCCGCAAGCGAAGTCTTACCTGTTCCAGCCGAACCGCGCATAATCATAACGCAATGCTGACTGCGATCTGAAAGAAAGCGGGCAAACGTATCAAGAGCGTTCATCTGGTCCTCTGTAGGCTCAAATCCGAACTCTATAACTATTTGATTTATAAATTCCTTTGTACTCAATGCTATGTAGTAAAAACTTTTTTGTAACTTTGCAGCACAAAGATAAATATAATAATCGGAATGAAATTAAAAATTACAGATAATTTGATTCTGTCCTTATATATACTTTCCCTCGTAGTGATATGTTTCCTCAGCGTAAACTGACCTATGAGTTTTTAGAAGAAGCAGCATGAAAGAGATCTGACGTTGAACAAATAAAAACATATATAAACTATGACCGACGAAACAGTCAACAAACCAATAACTTCACCAAGAGTGACTCTACGAATAGCGCACAACTCTATGTCGTTTGCAATCGTAGACAGTACAGCCATAAATGGACTGGCTTATGATCCGTATGTTGTAAGAAGTGGAATGTCTATGGCTGCCAATCTTAGAGAGGCTTTCACGAATAGTCCTATTCTGAGTCAGGGATTTCAACGTGCCCAAGTGTTGATTGATACACCTGTGATGTTGATACCACTGGATGAATATAATGAAGAAGATTCTGAATTATTGTTTCGTCACACTTTCACCGGTCATGAATCAGACGAGATTTTAAACACTGTGTTGCCTATTCAGAATGCAGTAGCCGTATATTCAATCAACAAGGATATAAAGCTGGTGCTTACTGATCATTTCAGCGATATAAAGATTTTACCGCTTATGCAACCAGTTTGGAACTATATGCACAAGCGCAGCTTTACCGGGGTGAGAAAGAAGCTTTATGCTTACTTCCGTGGTAAGCAAATGGATGTATTCAGTTTCACTCAAAACAGATTCACATTCTGCAACAGCTATGATATCATGAGCTATAAAGATGCTTCATATTTTATGCTCTACGTGTGGAAGCAGTTAGGACTCGACAATCGTGAAGACGAACTGTATCTTAGCGGAAATATTCCAGACAGAGAAGAGATTACTGCCGAACTGAAACAGTATGTGCAGAAGATATATGCCGTAAATCCTACAGCAGAATTTAACCGCGCCCCAATAACACAGATAAAGGGGTTGCCATTTGATTTAATGACTTTATTTTTAAAAGGAAGATGAGAATAATTACAGGTAAATATAAAGGACGCAGATTTGATATTCCGCATACGTTCAAGGCTCGCCCTACAACTGATTTCGCAAAAGAAAACATATTCAACGTATTGCAGGGATATATTGATTTAGAAGACACAAGCGCACTCGACCTTTTTGCTGGTACGGGCAGTATATCGCTCGAACTTGTGAGCAGAGGATGCAAACAGGTTATCAGCGTTGAAGCCGACCGTGAACATTCAAGTTTTATACGTCAATGCTTCGCTAAACTTAATGAGGATAATGATATTCTTGTTCGTGGTGATGTGTTCAGATTCCTGAAAAGCTGCCATCAGCAGTTTGATTTTATATTCGCTGATCCTCCTTACGCACTAAAGGAATTGCCAACAATACCTGATTTGATATTACAACGCGACCTATTGAAGGAAGATGGAATACTAGTGTTTGAACACGGAAAACAATATGACTTTTCTGAGAATCCAAACTTCGTTGAACATAGAAGTTACGGAAGCGTTAACTTCAGTATCTTTCACAATAAAGGACTCAACAGTCTTACAAGCGATTCCCAAAGTCTCTGAATAAATGAGCGATGAGTGAAATCGCGAACTTCTTCTATATCAATGCAATAGTCTTCATCTTCAAGATAAATATTCTTGATTCTTAATGCCATTTCAGTGTCATAGAAGAATATATTTGCTTCAAAATTGTTCTCAAAACTTCTGAAGTCTATATTCGTACTTCCACAAGTTGATAGATAGTCATCGCTCACCATCAGTTTGGAATGATTAAATCCAGGCTTATATAAGTAGACTTTCACTCCGGCTTCAATCACTTCACCTAGATATGATTTGCAAGCCCACTCCAAAATCTTTGAGTCGCCATGCAACGGCACCATTAGTCTCACGTCTACGCCAGACAAAGCTGCTGTGCGCATAGCAAATAATATTGGTTCGGTTGGCAAGAAATAAGGAGTCTCCATATAGACATATTTCTTTGCCTCAAGCAATATCTTCACATATCCCTGCATGATATCTGGCCAAGGCTGAATAGGACTGCTCGTGACTAATTGAGCCAAACAATTATTTTCCTCAATACGAGTGCTGTTTGGATAATATCTGTGGTCTGTTATCAATGTGCTGTCTACAAAATACCAATCTATAAGAAAGGCACGCTGCAATGCATAAACAGCTCCACCGACAATGCGCAAATGAGTATCTCTCCAAGGACGACCGCTCTCACCTTTGATATATCTCATGGCGATATTCATACCACCGATGAAACCTATCTCTCCGTCAATAATACATATCTTGCGGTGATTGCGATAGTTTACTTTACCTGTAAGAGCTGGGAAACGAACAGGCATAAACGGTCTTACTTCTATGCCTTCCTTTCTCATTTTGTCAAAGAACTTATCTTTTACTCTCCAGCATCCTACATCATCATATATTAAACGCACTTCAACGCCCTGTCGTGCTTTATCGATAAGTGCATCACAGATTAGTCTTCCTAATGGGTCATTCTCTATGATATAAGTATCGATATGAATATGGTCTTGAGCGCGCCCAATATCCCGTAACAATGAAAGAAAAAGATCATATCCGTCTGTATAGATATCTACTGAATTATCCTTAAACGGAAGCGCCATACTCTGGTTTGCAAACAGTTTCAGCAACTGTCTTGATTTCTCTGGCAGATGCAAATTGCGCTGTTCGGCAAATTCAAGCATACTTCGTTTAGTCAGTTCGTCAAGACTTCGCTGACTGATAATTCTTTCTTTTCTGAAATTCTGTCCGAAAAAGAAATAAATAATGATTCCTATCACTGGAATAAATGTCAACACCATTACCCACGCTACAGTCTTAGCCGGCTGACGATTGTCCATAAGTACTGCTACCATCGTGAGAACGACAACAACAAGATACACTATTATTATAATCCAATGAATATATATCATTACTTATTTAATTCTTCTTTTCTGTTTAGATTATTATGAGTTAAATATCAGATTACTTAAATCCAATGAGCTTGTGAGTCTGAAGACTTAATCTCCATTTGGGATGCCTCTTTATATACTCAATGCATATCGTCGTGATCTCTGAATTTCGCATCAGATTTCCGGTATCACAAGGTTGCAAGTAATAATAATCAGCTTCTATTCCAAATGTGTCTACATGCATTCTTTCATCAAATATACACTTCAACTCATTGCATTTCTTTACCTTCACGTCTGTCTTTGGTGAAACTGTGAACCAATCTAGATTTGCAGGTGGCTCCTTTGTTCCATTAGATTCCATTGCAACCTTATAGCCTTCATCATGGAAAGCAGAAATCAGTTGCTCGTCGACCTGCAATGTAGGTTCACCACCTGTCAAGACGATAAGCGGTTTCTCCCTTACCTCACATTCATCGGTTAGCTGTTTCACGTTATCAATGATATTCTCCAAAGTCATTTCTTTATACTCTGAGAAGTCGGTATCGCAGAACGAACACTTCAGATTGCATCCGCTGAACCTTATGAATACAGCGGCTATTCCAGAGTTTCTACCTTCACCTTGAAGTGAAAAAAATATATCGTTAACTCTATACATCCTCTTCATAAATAGCAATATTTCCGTCACTTTCCTGAACGGAAGCTTTATAACATGTAGGTATCTGTTCAGTAATCCATCGTGCAATATTCTCTGCAGTAGGATTAAACGGCAACACTTTATTCAAGTCTGAATGATCCAACTTTCCATGAATAAGATGCTTTATCTCACTGAAATCGGCAACCATACCATCACTATTCAAAGTCATAGACTTGCAATACACGGTAACGTGCCAGTTGTGTCCATGCACATTTGTGCACTTACTCTCATAAGAAAGAGTAAGATGATGCGATGCCGATATTTCAAAACTTTTCTGTATGTAATACATAAATTGATGTTATTTACTTGTTGTTATACAATTATATTATTTCCCAATTGGCGTGCCAAAGCATTTCGCATTTCTGTCATATCCTTAAAGTCTGCCATGAGTTGAAACAGTGTTTCTGAATCAGATGAAGACTGCGCAATCTGTTTCTTTAAATCCTTTAAGTGCTGCTCCACATATTCCATACGGAAATCTAGCAGCAAGTGCTGAATTCTGTTGCGAAGACTTTCATCATCATCTTTTGTCTGCTGACTTTCAGATAACTTGAAACGCTCCTCTGTCATGTTTATTGCGAGCTGACTGATTTTGATATCATGATGATGCACAAAGTATGATTCCGTTTTGAATTCTCTGTTCTCACAGTGCTCCACAGCTTCATTCAAGATATCATTATATGTTTGGTCGTGGAAAGAAAGCTCATCAGCAGAAAGACTCACACTGATATATTCTGCCACAGAAAGGTCGAAAACATTTCCATTTTCATCCTCTACATCATTGAATATCACTCGGTCACCATACTTAATAACGAGTTGTATCAAGAGTTGCTCTACCGGTGTAGAAACATTCGATGTCTGTGTAACGCCAACTACAGTCTGTGGTGTTGTGGCATAACCAGTCTGTGAAGTTGCAGCTTCCTGTTGTGGCATATTAGAGTCTCTCACTACTCCACTCTCCTTTCGGTCACGAATCATGTTATTCATCTGATTAATCAGCGTTGCCTCGTTTATACCAATTCGCTGCGAACAGTCGTGCAGATATGTATCTCTCAATATCGGGTTTTGCACCATTGAAATACTTGCCACGATTGAGTTTATAGCCTCTGAACGTTTCAATGGATCGCTTTCTCCGTCAAGCAGCAGTGAGGTTTTGAATCTGATGAAGTCAGTAGAATTTTCTTCTATATATTTCTTTAATTCATCTGCCGTATGCTTTCTTGCAAAGCTATCAGGATCGTCATTGTCGGGCAACAACAGCACCTTCAGATTCATTCCTTCAAGCAGCAGCATGTCAGTACCTCGCAGTGCTGCATGAATACCGGCAGCATCACCGTCATATAGCAATGTAATGTTGCTAGTGAAACGATGTAGCGTATGAATTTGCTGAATGCTTAGAGCCGTTCCTGAGTTTGCAACTACATTTTCAATACCAGATTGATGCATCGAAATCACGTCAGCCTGTCCTTCTACAAGATATACTCTGTCTTCTTTGGCTATCGCCTTCTTAGCCTGGTATATACCATAAAGTTCATTACTCTTGTGATATATTTCTGAATCAGGCGAATTAACGTATTTCTGGTTCACACCCTTCGTTCTGCTATCAAGCACACGGGCTGTGAATCCAACCACTCTTCCGCTTGAACTGATCCATGGGAAAATCACTCTTCCAGAATATCTATCTACAATTTCTCCACGATCGCTTTTATAGCAAATCGCAGTCTTCAAAAGATATTCCTCTTTATATCCCTTAGCAAAGGCAGCTCTTGCAAGTGCCAACCTGTCTGTAAGGTCAAAGCCTAATTGAAACTTCTTGATAATGTCATCACGAAATCCACGACTTCTGAAATATTGCATGCCCACAGCCACACCGTCAACATGATTGTGCAGCAAATCTTGAAAATATTCGTTAGCCCATTCATTCATGATAAACATACTCTCACGTGTACTCTGCTCTTCCTTTTCCTGATCAGAGAGTTCACGTTCGTGTATTTCAATATTATATTTATTGGCTAACCATCTCAAAGCCTCAGGGTATGTCATCTGTTCATGTTCCATAATGAAACTGATAGGGTTTCCACCCTTACCACATCCGAAACAATGGCAAGTACCTCTTGCAGGCGACACATAGAAGGATGGAGTCTTCTCATTATGAAAAGGGCACAAGCCCTTATAGTTACTACCACTTTTGCGCAGTGTAACAAATTCAGAGACTACATCCACAATGTTAGCCGCATCCTTAATTTTCTCAACTGTTAGTCTGTCTATCATAGATAACGCAAAGGTAATATTTTTTTTGAATACAAAATAATATTTTATAGGCAAAGTTGATTATCAAACTAGTTCTTAGCCTATTTTGTTTGTATTATAAAGTATGAGAGTATAAACACTCTTGGTTAAGAAGTACAGATATAACAAATAAAATTAATATTAAAATTCATATTTTTATTCATAATTACTTTGTTATTACGAAAAAGCGTTATATATTTGCAAACAGATGTATAACACATGTATAACATATAGATAACATTAAATATGGAAGCAGAAATTTCAACTAACAAAAGACAGACCGCATTCAGACTTAATGAAGGCTTGATAGAAGCTTTGAAAATTAAGGCAAGACATGCAAACAGAAGTCTCAACAACTATGTAGAGAGCATTCTGCTTGATGCTGTATATAATACGCCAAATGAGGAAACACGTCAAGCTATTGAAGAGGCTCGCTCTGGTAAATCAGCAGGCAAACTTGACATGTCAAATTACGATGCATTTCTGAAATCTCTCAATGCCATTAAGTGATGAAGGATTTTTTACATTAATACATTCATTATGCAGCATTGTGGTAAAAGTATAAGATAAACTCAATATCATATAAATAGATAGAAATAAAAACCGTACCTTTGCGGCAACATTAACAAATTGTATTGATGGAAAGAAAATCGCCACGATTAGGTCATATTATAGCCATAGCAACAGTATTGTGTTGGGGTGGCACATTTATAAACACGAAAGTTCTGCTGCTTGGCGGACTGCAACCACAGGAAATATTTGTAATCCGTTTTTTCCTTGCTTATATAAGTATCTGGTTTATATCACCACATAAACTGATGTGCAACAACTGGAAAGACGAAGCATTGATGATTTTGCTTGGAATATCTGGAGGCTCAATGTATTTTCTTTCAGAGAATATGGCAGTAGGCATTACCTATGTCAACAACGTTGCCTTCATTGTTTGTACGGCTCCGCTTATCACTACCTGCATCGCCATTGCAATGGTTAAGAGTGTGAAAGCATCTCCGCTATTAATCATCGGTTCACTCACAGCCTTAATGGGTGTTGGAGTAGTTATTTTCAATGGTCATTTCGTACTTCATCTTAATCCTCTTGGTGACATTCTTGCGCTCACAGCAGCATTCTGTTGGGCGATATACAGTATTCTTATGAAAAGGGCATCATCAAGATATGGTTCTGTTTTTATCACAAGAAAAGTGTTTTTCTATGGTCTAGTAACGATCCTACCAGTATTCATCTTCAAGCCATGGAATTTTCCACTATCAGGCTTTGCCAGACCAGAGATTTGGATGAATCTTTTATTTTTAGGTTTCGTCGCATCCTTCGTTTGTTTCATGCTATGGAGTTGGGCTATAGGACAGATTGGTGCTATGAAGACATCCAATTATGTTTATCTTAATCCTATAACGACCGTTATAGTAAGTGCCTTTTTCCTAAATGAGCCAATGACAACCATGGCATATATAGGTAGCGCCCTCATTCTTTCAGGCGTATATATTGCTAATAAAGCCAAAGGAATATAAGGATTATTCTCCTGCAGACATACTCAATCTATCTGCACAAAGAACCCCAATGTCTCCCGCGGATTATCACAGACAAAGTCCACAACAACAATCTGTCTTTCTCTGCGTGATAATGCAGCCTGCTGCATTCCTCTGCGTGATCTGCGCTATCTGCGGGAGAATAACACGCAAGAGTACTCAATTAATCTGCACAATGAAACCCCAAAGTCTCCCGCAGATCTCGCTGATTTACGCAGACAAAACCCAAAACAACATTAACTACAAACTGTCTTTTCTGCGAAATAATGCAGCTTGCTGCATTC